>JACCDU010766093.1_pt1 | contig 141662 bp, 148 predicted proteins | sample 7446081 | NCBI WGS metagenome assembly JACCDU01 (sample SAMN15323447, study PRJNA562643) | freshwater metagenome | isolation source: river surface water | place: USA:Blue River Watershed | collected 2017-08-17
GAGAAACGCTGCTGGCCGTAGCCCATGCCGTAGGTGGTGATGTCACCCGGGGTCTTGGTGTCGTTGATCAGGTCCGCAGCCGACGGACCCATTGCCATTGCAGGTGCCGACACGGCGGCGCCCAGCGTGGTCGCCAGGGCGAGGCCCAGCATATGCTTTTTCATGTGTATCTCCTCATATTGTTTGAACGAATGCTGTCAGTGCTTCCAAAGGGCGGGTGAGGGGCTCCTTTCGTCGGGCCATGGGGGGGTGTTTCCGGGTTTATTCCGCATCGACCTGTCGCATCGGATGCGCTGCGGAGACCGCGGGCAGCGCTTCGCAAGCCTGATAGATCGCACGCAAGGTCGGGAAGTCGTCGGTATCGACCCCGAAGCGCGCGGCGCTGAACATCTGCGGCACCAGCGCGCAATCGGCCACGGTCGGGCTCTCACCGATGCAGAAGGTCCCGCGCAATACCGAGCTTGAAAGATCGGCTTCCAAGGCTTCCAGGCCCAGCGCCAGCCAGTGGCGGATCCATTCAGTCTTGCCTTCTTCGGATGCGCCCAGCGTGCCGGTCAGGTATTTCAATACGCGCAGGTTTTGCAGCGGATGGATGTCGCATGAAATCGCCAGTGCGATCTGCCGTGCGCGGGCTCGTTGCCGGAGGTCTTGCGGAATCAGCCGAACCGCCGGGAATTTCTCATCGAGGTATTCGATGATGGCCAGCGACTGGCTCAGCTGGAAACCATCGTCATCGAGCAGCGGCACCAGTTGCTGGGGATTGAGGGCTTTGTAGTCGTCCTTGAACTGCATGCCGCCGTCGCGCGTGAGATGGACCGACAGGTACTGGTAGTCCAGTCCCTTGAGATTCATTGCAATCCGTACGCGGTAAGCGGCCGAGCTGCGGAAGTAGTTATGCAGCACCAATGTCGGGGCATGTGTCATTCTGGCTCCGGGTCCGATGGGTCCGATGAGTCAGGCGGCGAAATCGACAAAGACCCGGCTGCCTTCGATCCTGACCGGATAGGTGCGGACATCCTCGGTCAGCGGCGCGCACATGGCCTTGCCATTGCGGATGTCGAACTTTCCCTGGTGAAGCGGGCATTCGATTTCATGCCCCTCGAGGAAGCCGTCGCACAGCCTTGCGTTGCCATGGGTGCAGATGTTGTCTGTCGCGTAGATTTCGCCATCGACCAGGTACAGCGCGAGGCTCTTGCCGGCGATGTCGATGCCGATGACGTCGTCTTCGGGGACGGCGTCGCTCGCCGTCACGTCGATCCAGTTATTGCTCATGGATGCCTCATGTTCCTGTTGTTTTTTCTGGTTCAGATCGGGTAGATGATCGAATTGGGGATCATCTCGCTGTCGTAGATGCACAGCCGCGAGACGAACTTCAGCTGGTCGCCCTCGCGCCTGATGCGGTCGAGGTAGCGGCCCACGTTGAAGACCGTCGATTCGCCGGACAGCTTGGTGCGGAACACCGCGTAATTGGCTTCGGCGACGATGATCCCGTCCTTGTCTTCGCGGATGCTCGGCAGGCCGACGACATGGCGCTGGTAATAGGGGTCGTGGTACAGGGTCTCGTGGATGCCGTAGACGCGGTCCTTGAGCATGTTTTTCGACAGCAGCGCCAGCGTGGCCAGCGGGAAGCCGCGCTCGTAGTTCTCGCGCGGCTGGATCTTGTATTCGCACTCGTCGGCAAAGAATTCGACCCACGTATCCCATTGCGCGGCATCGACCGCCGCCGCATAGTCGCTGTAAAGCCGGATGAGGTCGAGCAAGGTCTGGCTGGAATGTTGTATGCCCATCGTCGTCAGACCTCCATCACTTTGCGCCAGTAGTTGTACATGCCCCGGATCAGGGTCTCGGTGACCATGTGGTCGGTGTTTTCGCATTCATAACCGCCCAGCTCCGCGACCGCACGATGCGAAGGTTTTTGCTCGAAGCCGAACTGCGACAGCTCGATGACTTCGCCGTCATCCGCCGACACGAAGCCGGCCGGGCCAAACAGGTTGGCCTGAATCAGCCGGCGCTGCGTCATTTCCGGCGTGTCGTCTTCGAAGCCGAAATGCGTCCAGACGAAATCGAACGAGCCGTGGCCGTTGGGCTGGATATGGCGGGTCGACACGCTGTTGACTTGCTGCTGGATGATCACGCTCGGGAAAATCGTCATCATTACGGCCGTCGGGCCGTTCCACCAGGCTTCGGGCACGATGTCGATCAGGCGCTTGTCCAGCACCTCCATGTTTTCCTTGAAGCTGGTGACGCCCTGGGTGACTTCTTCTTTCTTGCCGCCGGTACCCCGGGTCGAGATCATCGCCGCGTGACGGAAGTGCCCGTCCATCTTCAGTTCGGACTTGTTGTCTGCGCGCCAGAGCCCGTAGGTGACGAACCAGGTGTGCAACAGGCCCGGGTGGTACGGGTCCTTGATGTTCTCCTGCATCAGCTTCCAGTTGCCCGGTATGCGCTGGCGGTTGTAGCCAAGGATGGTCAGCTTGCGGCCGTTGAACAGTCGATCGAAGTAGGCGAGGATGGTCGGGCCCAGGTAGTCTTCGAAGGGTTCGACGTCATGGTCGAATGATGCGAAGACGACGCCACCGCGGGTGGCAACCTTCAGCTTGGTCAAGCCGTGGTCTTCGGTCTTGAATTCCTTTGGCATGCCGCCGTTGACCTTGCCGTCCTGTTTCACGCCACGGCGGAAGGGCACGCCCTGCAGGTCGCCCTTGAGCGAGTAATTCCACTGGTGGTAGGGGCAGACCAGCTCTTTCTTGTTGCCGTGACGCTCGCGGCAGAACTGCATGCCCCGGTGCGCGCAGACGTTCTCGACCACGTTAATCACGCCATCCATGTCGCGTGTCATCACGACCGAGCGCTCGCCGATCACGGTGCGCTTGAAGTCGCCCGGATGCGGCACTTCGGCTTCGAGGCCGATATAGCACCAGTGGCCCTTGTAGAACAGTCGGTCGAGTTCTTTCTTGTAGAGGTCTTCGTCCGTGTAGGCCCAGAACGGGATGCGGCTTGATCCCTCGGCTTCCCAGACGTGCGGCTGCTTGAAGACTTCAGGCGTATTGCCCATGGCGTTCTCCTGGCGAGAAAATTATCTGATCACTTGGCGACGCGTACGACGATGTCGCCCAGTCCGTCGATGTGGCCACGCATCACGTCGCCCGGCACGACGGCATTCACGCCTTCGGGCGTGCCGGTCATGATCACGTCGCCCGGCTCCAGCGTTTCATAGCGCGACAGGTAGGCGATCGATTCGGCCACGGACCAGATCAGTTTGGCGATGTCGGACGACTGGCGCGGCTGGTCATTGACATCCAGCGAGATGGTCGCTGCCGCCGGATGTCCAATGATGGAAGCGAGATAGACCGGGCCGATGGGTGCGGAACCGGCGAAGGATTTGCCGAATTCCCAGGGGCGCCCCTTGTCGCGCGCTTCCAGTTGCAAGTCGCGGCGCGTCATGTCCAGGCCGACGGCATAGCCATGGACGTGGTTCAGCGCATCGGCTTCGGCGATATTCTTGCCACCCCTGGCGATCGTCACGACCAGCTCGATCTCGTGATGGAAGTTGGCTGTCATTGGCGGATACGGAATATCGATAGTCTGTTCGCCCGCCTGCACGACGGCACACGCCGGCTTCATGAAGAAGAACGGCGGATCGCGGTCCGGGTCTTTGCCCATCTCGCGGGCGTGCGCCGCGTAGTTGCGACCGACACAGAACACGCGATTGACCGGGAAGACTTCATCGCTGCCGGCGATGGCCAGCGTATAGGTCGGGGGTACGGGAACGGCGTATTTCATCGGGCTTCCTGTCATTTGAATGAATTGAATGGATGTCACAGACGGGCTTCGCGCCACAGTCCCAGCGCTTGCAGTGCAGGGCGGTCGGAATAGCTGAACAGCGTGGTGTCGCGCTTGGCGAGGAATTTGAGCGGCTGCCAGGACGGCACGACGAAGATGTCGTCGCGCTGCAGCTGCCATTCGGTGTCGCCGACAGCAACGGTGGCTTCGCCGTCGAGACAGACATAGACGGTGCCATCGGTGCAGCGGTAAGGACGGGTCTCGAAGCCGGTCGGCAGTCGCTGGGCAAATGCGCCGATGGTCGGCATCGGCGATGCACCGGTGGCTGGGTTCACGAAGCGCATCTTGTGGCCCAGGTGCGGGTCGGGCTTGCCGGCAGCGATGGCGTCGAGCGATGCCATCGTGCGGACGAACGGATAGACGAAGACACGCGTCGGCTCTGACGGCGCCTGGTAGAAATCGACTGGCAACATGTTGTTGCCATAGCGAGCCAGCGCGTCGCCTTCGGGGCGTACGGTGTCCTGCGATGCGCTCTGGCCATGCTCGGCAAAGCCTGCGTCATAAAAGCGTACGGTGGGGATGTCGAGACCGTCGAGCCAGACCACCGGCTGGTCACCGAGGTTGCCGTGGTCGTGGAAGGTCCACGACGGCGTGATGATGAAGTCGCCGCGACGCATCGTGGTGCGCTCGCCGTCGACGGCGGTGTAGGCGCCTTCGCCATCCATGACCAGTCGCAATGCCGACTGCGTATGGCGGTGCGCCGGCGCGACCTCGCCGGGCAGGATCAGCTGCAGTCCGGCGTACAGCGATTGCGTGATGGCCGATTGTCCCGGCAGACCCGGGTTCTCGAGGATCAGCACGCGCCGCTCGGCTTGCTCGGCCGTGATCAGGCGGCCGGCTTCCATCACCTGTTCGCGCAGGTTTGCATAGCGCCACAGCGTCGGTTGCGCCGGGCTGTTCGGCTGTTTCGGCACCAGTGCGCCCAGCACTTCCCACAGCGGCGTCATGTGGTCTTTCGCGATGCGGTCGTAATACTGCTGGCGCACGGTGTCCGTGCGGACGGTGGTCTCCATGGAACTGGCGGTGTCGTGCATGGGGTCTCCTGATCAGGTGCCGCTGGCGTAAAACGCGTCGGCGTACACGTGTTGTTCGGCGATGCCGCGTTGCTTGAGCAGATGGGCGGTGGCTTCCACCATCGGCGGTGCGCCGCACACATAGGCGCGCCATCCCTGGAAATCGTTGAGGTCGTGGGCGATCGCGTCCGTGACGAGGCCGACGCGATGGCCGGACGCCTGCTCGTCGTCGGTCGTCACGATGATGTGGAGCTTCATGGCGGGCAGTGCCGATTGCAGGGCACGCAGCTGCGCCAGTCCATAGACGTCTTGCGGCGAGCGCACCCCGAAATACAGATGGATGGGGTTGTCGAGCCCCGCTGCGATGGCGCCGCGCACGATGGCAAGGATGGGCGCGAGGCCGGTACCGCCGGCGACGCACAGCATCGGGCCGGCGTGCCGTGTTCGCAGATAAGCGGTGCCCAGCGGCCCGCTGACACGCACCGCGTCGCCGGCTTTCAATTGATTGAAGACGTAGCCGGTCACCCGGCCATCAGGCACGAGGCGGACGTGGAATTCGAGCTCGTCGTCGGTGCACAGTCCTGCCATCGAATACGGGCGGATGTGATCGGGCGTGAATTGCAGCGTCGCGTACTGGCCCGGCGAGAAAGACAGGGGCTTGGCGGGCTTGAGGCGAATGATCTTGATGTCGTGGGTCGCATCGGCGATCGACGCGACGGTCGCTTTGATGATGCGCGCAGGGTGGGTGACGATTTCGTCCGGTTCGGGAATCTCGATCGCGCAGCTTTCGGAGAGCACACTGGTACAGGCCAGCACATAGTCCCCCTCGGTGGGATTGGTGACTTTGGCTTCCCGCCCGGTCTCGATGACGCTGCCGCTGACGACTTTGCAGCGACAGGTGCCGCAGCGGCCGGCCATGCAGCTATATGAGATCGGAACATCGTTGGCGCGCAGCGTGTCGAGCAGGTTGGCCCCGGGCGGCACTTGCAGTACCCGGTCGAGAGGATGGACGAGCAGTTCCATGGTCTCCGTGTGTTCTCTTGATTAGTTGGAGCCGAGTATAGGAATCCGACCAAAATTAAGATATAGAATTATCTGAATTGTCTGAATTCAAAAAATCAATAGTACTGACCGGGACTTGCCGTGGATCTGAAAGATGTCGATCTCAACCTGCTGGTAATATTTCAGCAACTCTTGCAGGAGCGTCGCGTGTCCGCGGTTGCCGGCAAACTGGGGCTGACCCAGCCAACGGTCAGCAATGCGCTCAACCGCTTGCGCCAGCAACTGGGTGACGAACTGTTCCTGCGCACGTCGAAAGGCATGGAGCCGACCGCGTATGCCATGCAGCTGGCGGAACCGATTGGCTATGCGCTCTCGTCGATCCACGAAACGCTGAACCAGCGCACCCGCTTCGACCCGGCCAACAGCCAGCGCAAATTCAAGATCGGCATGAATGACATCGGCGAGATCTACTTCCTGCCGAAGCTGATGGGCATGCTGGCCGGCATTGCGCCCGGCATTTCGATCTCGACGATCAGGACCACCGGCGCCGACCTGGCCGAGGACATGGAGACCGGCCGCATCGACCTCACGATAGGCTGGTTCCCGCACCTGAAGTCTGGTTTTTTCCAGCGCCGGCTGTTCGTGCAGGAGCATGTGTGCATGTTCAGGCGCGGCCATGCGCTGGACAAGCGAGCGCCGCTGACGAGGCAGGAGTTCGAGGCAGCACAGCATGTGGTGGTGTCGGCAGCCGGCACCGGTCATGCGACGGTCGATGCATCGATCGAGAAGCTGGGCGTGAAACGCAATGCGATCCTGACCGTGCCGCACTTCGTCGCCGTCGGCCATATTCTGGCGACGACCGACATGATCGCGACCGTGCCAGAGCGCTTTGCACGACATTGCGTCGAGCCGTTCGGATTGCGGCATGTGAGCCTGCCGCTGAAATTGCCGGAGATCGGGGTCAACCTGTTCTGGCATTCACGGTTCCACAAAGAACCCGGCACGCAATGGTTACGCAGCCTGATCTTTGATCATTTCAGTGACTGAGGACGGGTGCCAAAGAATGTTACGCTTACGCCCTCAGCAATCTTGAGGCCTTGGCCATGGAAGCAAAAGAATTCGCGAAGCTCTTCGGCGGTTTTTCAACCGAGCGCCGGGTGAACATCATGTCGGCGCTGGTCGAAGCCGGCCCGGACGGGATCAGCCTCATCGATTTGTCGCGCAAGACTGACGTGACGGTGATCGACATCGGCAACGCCCTCGAGGCACTGGTGATGATGAACCTCATGAAGATTTCCATCAAAGGCGAGAACAAACTGCTGATGGCGAATTTCGCTGTGCTGGACGGCTTGTTCGAAGAGGCTTACAACACCTTCGGTTCGGCTCGCAAGCTGCACCCGAAAGACCCTCCTGCGTTGCCGGCTGCGTAAAACCAAGCTTTACCAATGACCGCAACGGACACGTCTCACGCACAGCCAAGCTCCTCACTGTCAATTCCGCGCTTTCGCTGGCTTTTTTTCACCTTCATCCTCGCGATGATGGCCGACAGCGTCGAGCATGTGATCAGCTACTGGGTCATGTACCAGAAGTTCGAATCGCATGAACTCGGCGGCTTCGCGGTGCTGTCGCACTGGCTGCCTTACCTGTTCCTGTCGATCCCGGTCGGCGCACTGACGGATCGCTTCGATCCGCGCCGCATGATCCAGTGCGGGATGGTGCTGTTCATGCTCTGCTCGCTGGGCTGGGGCTGGTTTTTCATCAGCGGCACACTCCAGATGTGGCAGGCGATGGTGCTGCTGGTGGTGCATGGCGTAGCCGGCGTGATCTGGCTGATCCCGACCCAGCTGATGCTGTACTACGTCGTCGAGCGTGAGATGTTGCCGAGCGCGATCCGCCTGGTGGCGACCGCGCGTTACCTCGGCTTGCTGTCAGGCCCTGGCGTCGGTGCGGCGATGCTGCTGCTGGTCGGGGCGGAGACCGGCATCCTGATCAATGTCCTGTTTTACCTGCCGACCATGCTGTGGCTGGCGCGTGATCGCTTCGGACCGAAGTTTGCCGCGAACGCGCCACCGCCGCGCGCGTTCAAGGGCATCGCCGATATCGTCGACACGATCAGGGCGGTGTCGCAGATCCCGGTCTTGTGGGCCATGATTGCACTGGCGGGGCTGGCGTCCTTTTTCATCGGCAACAGCTACCACGCGCAGATGCCGAGCTTTGCGCAAGACCTCGGTCATGGCGATCCGGGCGTGCGTTACGGCGCGTTACTCGGGGCCGATGCCTGCGGCGCGCTGCTGGCCGGCGTGGTATTGGAGCGCGTGGCGAGAATGCGTGCCAGCCTGGCCAAGGTCTGGGTGTTTGCGATCGGCTGGTGCGTGGCGCTGGGATCGTTCGCGTTGACGGCTGACTATGGCTTCGCGGTCGTGCTTCTGTTTGTGGCGGGCTTCTGCGAACTGAGCTTCAGCTCGATGGCGCAGACACTGACGCAGCTGAACGCGCCCGATCACCTGCGGGGCCGCGTGGTCGGCCTGTTTAACATGTCGTCGCTGGGCCTGCGCTCGTTTGCGGGCATCACGGTCGGATTGCTGGGCGGGTCGATCGGCGTGCACCAGTCGCTGGCCGGCTCGGCGATGGCGCTGGTGAGTGTCGTGCTTGCCGGTGGCGTGCTGCTCAGGGTGCGCGGCGCGATGCGCAGCACTTGAACCTGCACGGCCGTGAGCGCTACGCCCTATCCGTCTGTGTAATCAGGCGCCGAACGCGACCCGTTCGACAAACAATCCCAGTCCGACCGCCAGCACCACCAGCGAAAGGCTGCGCACCACGCGCCCCTCGAACGGCGTGCGGCGCAGCCATGCAAGCAGCGGCAACACGACCACGACCGCCACCAGCTGCCCGGCTTCGACGCCGAGGTTGAAGTTCAGCAGCGATAGCAGCAGGCTGTCCTTCGGCAGGCCGATTTCCTTCAGCACTGACGAAAAGCCGAAACCATGCACCAGTCCGAACAGGAAGCTGACCGCCCAGCGGCGTGACACCGCATAGCGCGGATACAGGTTCTCGAAAGCGACATACGCAATTGACAGCGCGATCACGGCTTCGACCATCGTCGACGGCAGCGTGACGATGTCGAGCGCCGCAGCGCCCAGCGTCAGGCTGTGCGCGAGCGTGAACGCAGTGATGATCTTCAGCAACGGGACCAGGCTGCCGCCGCACAGGATCAACGCCAGCAGGAACAGCAGGTGGTCATAGCCGGTGGCGATGTGCTCGACGCCTAGCAGGAAGAAGCCGCTGGCCGTTGTCGGTGCTGCCTCGGATCCCGCTACGCCGCCCGCGACCCGGATGGTGGCTGCCGGAGCATCTTTCGCGAACACATGCGACAAGCTGCCACCCGTCCAGCTGACGACGGCAATTACATGATGCGAGTCGCCGACCGCATCGAACAGATGGTCACTCAACACCGCTTGCCGTATCGGCTGCGGGCAATGGAAGGTGACGTTGAGATCCTTGCCGTCATCGGCAGCGCAGGGCTGGCCATCGGCGCTCACGTGCAGGTGGCTGCGCAACAGTGCGGGCAGGGCGGCCGGGTCGGCGGTCGAGGCCGGCGTCGGCGTGTAGGCGTAAGTAAGCTTGTCGCCGCTGATGGTGGCGCTGGCAAAGCCGGTGGCGTCGCCAGCATGGGCGAGGGCAGTACCGGGTGCGGCAAGCAAGGCCAGCAGCGACGTGCAGGCGATCGCGGCCAGCAAGCGCCTCATCCCTTGCCGGCTCCCATCGCCTTCATCGCGTCGATCAGTTGCATCAGGTTCTTGATGTGGAAGTCGGGCACGGTCACCACGTCGGCGCTGCCGACCGGCAGCAGGTAGCGGCTGAAGGTGTCGGTCGCCACCGAACCCACCGCATAACGCGCCAGCGGCTCGGCCCCTTTCGGGCGGTACACCATGATGAAGATATCGGGGCGCGTGACGCCGAATTCATCTGCCTCGGCCTTCAGCGGCAGGCTGCGCTCGCGCTGCATGCGGCCGAAGGCGACCATGGCTTTGGCTATCACGTCGGCAGCCTTGGGATCGGTCTTGTGTTCATGGCCTGCCTGGGCGGCATCATGCATGCCGTGGTAGTACCAGAGGCCCTTGTCGTCGCGTTCGAAGCGATGCATCGTGCCCTTGACCATCACCTCGACGATGCCGATCTCTTCGATCGCCACCGGCAGCAGCCGGCTGTCCACCCGCGCCACCGGCGCGTTGATCTCGGCGCTGCGGCGCTTTTCGCCGACGTAGATGGCGCCGGCCAGCGCGACGACGACGCCCCAGACGGCCAGTTGAGCGCCGCGCTTCAACGACGCCTCCACCAGACGCCGAAGCCGATCGCGGCCATCAGCAGCGGGATCAGGATGATGGACAGCACGAAGGTGGCCTTCATTTGCGTGTTGGTCATGCTCACATAGGGCAGGTCATAGGTGCGCGGCTCGAGGCCGATCAGGTTCTCGCGCGCGGCGAGGAAGTTGACCGCGTTCAGGAACAGCGCCCCGTTGCCGAGGATGTGATAAAAGGAGTTGGTCGCAAAATCGGAATCGCCGACGACGACGATGCGCGCTTCCTTGCGCTCGATGGTTTGCGTGTTTTCTGCGACAGTCTCGCCGCGGATGCGGCGCATCACGGTCTCGGCCGATTCCACCACTTTGGGGTTCACGCGCGCGGTGGCCATGATGGTCAGCGGGCCATCCTGCGACTTGCCGGCCGCGTACTCGACGTGCGCGCGGTCGGTGTTGCCGAAGCTCTTCTTCGAGGTATTGACCAGCGGGCGCACCGAGACGCCGGGCACCGGTTCTTTGGTCGGCAACAGCGGGCGCGCGCCCGGGAAGAAGGACAGCGGCAGCTTGTGCGTGATCTCGTGGCGGTTGTAATCGGTGACGGCCGGGGTCGAAGGGTCGGCCCAGAAGTGGCTCGCTTCGTCGATCACGATCGTGTCCTGCATCACGATGCCGAATTTCTTCAGCACGCCGTCGAGGCCGGTCTTCACGAACGGGTCGATCATGAACAGCGCATTGCCGCCATTGTCGAGGAAGGCATCGATCTGCTTGACTTCACGGTCCATCAGCGGCGTCTGCGGGCCGGCGACGACCAGCACCGCGCATTTGCCGAGCTCGGTGCCGGCATTCATCAGCGACACTTTTTCGACCACGTAGTTCATCGCCTCGAGGCCGGTGCGCGCCTTGGCCATGCCGTGGCGCTCGTGCTGGACGAACTTGGTCTCGATGCCGTGCGAATGACCGGCTTCGCCTTCCATGTGGTCGTGTGACTCAAGGCTGAACGGATCAGGCTCGCCGTGGCCGTCGAGGAAGCAGGCGACCTGCTGCTTCGACTGGGTCACGCGCAGGATGCCGTTGGCGATGTCGGTCTCGGTCGGGCCGTTGACGGTCAGCTTGCGGCCTTCGCTCTCGTAGATCGCGGTGCCGGCGAATTCCACGCCGCGCAGCTTGGCCTGTGCCGGGTTGAGCATGGGGTCGAAGAACTCGATCCGGATCTTGTCGTTGTACGACGCGAACAGCTCATAGAGTTCGACCGTCTCGCGCATGCCGCGGTCATGGAAGAAGGTGATGTGCACCGGCTTGTCGACGGCCCTGATCATCGTGATGGTCTGCGGCGACAGCGAGTATTCCTTGTTGGCCGTCATGTCGAGGCGCAGCGGGTACAGCGCGCTGGCCCAGGCCAGCGCCACCAGCAAGGCCAGCACCGACAGCGTGGATGAAATCAGCCCGCGGCGTCCGGGGCTGAACATCAGCTTCAGGTCGTCGCGCAGCACATACAGCGACCACGCGGTGAGGGCGCCGCCGACCACGAACAGCAGCAGCGCGACGAAGGACGAATTGACCGACAGCGAGCTGGCCACGGCCGAGGCTGCCAGCAGCACGACGCCGGCGATCAGCGTCAGCCCGGAACGAAAATTGGTTTCCATGTTCTTGTTGTTCTTGGTTGGGTTCAGCGGCGCCATTGCAGGTAGCTGGTGTTGAGCGTCAGCGCGACGCCGGCGACCACCAGGAAGTAGACGATGGCTTCCGAGCGCAGCAGGCCGTGGATGAAGTCCGCGTAGTGCAGCGAGAACGACAGGTGCGCGAACAGGTCGCGCAGCAGCACCGACGACTGCAGCGTCTGCAGGAAGCCGATGAACCAGAACAGCAGCAGGGTCGGGATCGTGATCAGCGCGGCAACGATCTGGTTCTCGGTCAGCGCCGAGAACAACTGGCCGATCGCGATGCAGGCCATGCCCAGCAACAGGAAGCCGACATACCCGGCGATGATGTTGGGCGTCTGCGGGTTGCCGAACATGTACAAAGGCACGAGGTTGATACACGAGAAGGCCACCATCAGCGCGAGGATGGTCACCGCGCCGAGATACTTGCCGACCACGACCTGCCAGGTGCGCAGCGGCAGCGTCATCAGCAATTCCATCGTGCGGCCGGTGTACTCGCCCGAGAACAGGCGCATGGTCAGCACCGGCACCAGCACTACGAGCAGGATGCCCATGTTCTGAAAGGTCTGGTCCATGGTCCCGACGCCGGTCAGGAAGATGTTGTAGGTGAAGAAGTAGCCGGTCCCGAGCAGGAAGACAGCGATCACGAAATAGGCGATCGGCGACCGGAAATAGCTCATGATCTCCTTGTCATACACGGCCTTCACGCCGCTCCACGCGCTCATGCCAGTGCTCCCTCTTGTGCGACGCCACTGTTGGCATCGTCGGCGTTGCCGGTATGGCCCTGCCTGGCCTCGCTGCCATGGCCGATGTAGCGCAGGAAGACATTCTCCAGCGTCGGCTGGCGGCGTTCCAGCTTGAACAGTTCGCCGTTGGCGATCAGGGTGCGGGCGATGCGCGCCTCGACGCCGTCGACTGCATCGACCTGGCATTCGATGATCTGCAGGCGTTCTCGGCCCGGCAGCGGCTTGACGCTGATGTCGCGCACGCCGTCGGTGTCGGCCAGCGCGCGGTGCAGGCGGTCCGGATCGCCGCTGGCCTCGGCCAGCACCGAGCTGGTCGCTTCGGCCGCTTGCTGCAGCGACGCCGGCGTGCCGGTGGCAAGGATGCGGCCGTGGTTGATGATGGCCACGCGCTGGCAGATCAGCGTGACCTCGGGCAGGATATGGGTCGACAGCAGGACGGCGTGCTTCTGGCCGACGGAGCGGATCACTTCACGCGTTTCCTGGATCTGGCCGGGGTCGAGGCCGGCAGTCGGTTCGTCCAGCAGCAGCACTTCCGGGTCGCCCAGCAAGGCTTGCGCGAGGCCCACGCGCTGGCGGTAGCCCTTGGACAGCTTGTAGATCTCTTTCTTCGTCACCGTCTCGAGCCGGCACGCGTGGATCACGTAGTCGAGGCGTGATGCTTCCTGCGCGCGCGGCACGCCCTTGGCGCGGGCGACAAATTTCAGGTAACCGGTCACGTCGAGCACGTCGTACAGCGGCGGCTGTTCGGGCAGGTAGCCGATCTTCTGCGCGGCCAGCTCGCGCTCGGTCGCCATGTCATGGCCGGCGACAGTCACGGTGCCGGCGGTCGCGGCGGTGAAGCCGGCGATCATGCGCATCGTGGTGGTCTTGCCGGCACCGTTCGGGCCGAGGAAGCCGACGATTTCGCCGGGCTGAACTTCGAGGGAGATGTCGTGCAGGATGGTGCGCGAACCGTAGCGCTTGGTGACGTGGTCGAGTCTGATCATGTTGCGTTTGCCAGCGTTATTGTGTGGTTGCCGTCGGGCGCTTCATGCCGGCTGCGAGCGCCAAGGGAAAGCCCCCGATGACGGGGGCTTTCATGCACGGATGCTAGTGCGGTATTACTTGTGCCAGCGTTCGCCCATCTTCGCGAACTGGTTGGCATCGTGCGACATCAGGATCTGCGCGCCTTCGAGGTCACGCATCATCTTGATGCGGTTCACCGAGTCACTGTACGCCTGCACGCTGAAGTTCAGGCCGGCGACGTAGCCGTCCAGGTTCTCCTGCATCCAGACAGCATCCTGCGTGAGGATCACGGTGCCCATCTTCGGCAGCTTGACCTTCATCGACTGGTGGCCGATGGTGTGGCCCGGGGTCGGGAACAGCTTCACGGTACCGTCGCCGAACAGGTCGTATTCGCCGTCGAGTTCGAGGTAGTTGAATTCACGCGCGGCAGCAATGTCGGCCATCACGAAAGTGCCGTTCGGGGCGCGGCCCTGGAATTTCTCCGGCCACCAGCCCTGATACAGCTCTTTCTTCTGCACCACGTGGATCGCCTTCGGGAACATGCCCATGTTGCCGGCGTGATCGAGGTGGGTGTGCGAGGTGACCAGCACCTTCACGTCCTCGGTCTTGTAGCCCAGCTTCTTGAGGTGCATGTCGATGACGTCGTTGCGGCCCTGGTTCGGGTGCAGGAAGTCGCACAGGCCGGCGGCCCAGTACTTCTTGCAGTTGTCCATGCCGTCGGAGATGGCGACGTTGTTGCCGGTATCGAAGACGACCAGGCCTTTCGGGTGCTTCAGGATCCACATCGAGACCGGGATCGTGATCTGCTTGGCATCAGGGAAAGTAGGGATCAAGCCCTGAATGTTGAACGGGCCAAAGGTGCCGCTCGTCGTCCAATAGAGCTCTTGCGATTGTGCAGCCGGCGCCATGCTGATGCACAGCGCAGCCATCAGGGATGCCAACAGACCGGTCTTCTTCATGCGTCTCCTCCGTGTGTGGATGTTCTTTTATGCCTTCCGGCTTCAGCCACTTGCCGGAATTCCAGCGCTTCATGTGCTTCGGTTCTGCCGTCAACTTGCCCGCGTCAAGGGAGATCGCTGGTTGTTGATCTTCAGACATGGTGCATTTCTCTTTTTTTCCTGTCAACACCCGGTTACCATGGGTCTGCGTCGGTTTAGTCAGGTACGGGCGGTTTATGTTGCAGTGCGATTGATAGTAAAAAAACGAATTATGCGACTGAAAATGCTGCGCCCCATGATGTCCCATCGGGTGCATGACAGATGTTTCGTAATTTCAAAATTAGTCCTTAAGCAAACGCATCTTGCCGATCGGAACGCCGTCCTTCAGACTTCGGGTGCGGTGTAAAAATATAAAGACAATAGCGACAACCACGGCCTTCCACCGGCCTCGCTGCAGGAGATACTGATGAAGCTGCATTCCCTCGCCCGGCTGCTCGCCGGCGCTACGGCCGCGCTGGCCATGGCAGGCGCCTTCGCGCAGGCTAAGCCGGCCGAACTGAAAGTCGGCATCACGACCTTCATGACCGGGCCGGCCTCGGTGTTCGGCATCCCGGCCAAGGCCGCGGCCGAGCTCTACATCGAACAGCTGAATGCCGCCGGCGGCATCAACGGCGTGAAGCTTTCGCCGACTTTCATCGACGAAGGCGTGGGCGCCGACAAGCTGCTTTCCGAATACCGCCGCGTGGTGCAGGAGGGCGACACCAAGGTGATGATCGCCGCGATCTCCAGCGGCAACTGCAACATCATCGCGCCGGTCGCCGAAGACCTGAAGGTCCTGAATATCATGTGGGACTGCGGCACCGAGAAGGTGCTGGAAGAGCGCCGCTACAAGTACGTGGTGCGTACCCAGGCCAATGCGACCACCGAGATGGTCGCTTCCGTGCTCTACTTGCTGAAGACCAGGCCGGACATCAAGTCGATCGCCGTCATGAACCAGGATTACGCCTGGGGCCGCGATTCGTGGGAGCTGTTCCGCAATACGCTGCTGGCGCTGAAGCCGGACGTCAAGATCACGGCCGAGCTGTTCCCGAAGTTTGGCGCCACCGATTATTCGACCGAAATCAGCCGCCTGCAGGCACTGCGCCCGGAAGTGATCCTGTCGACCGCCTGGGGCGGCGACCTCGACACCTTCGTGCGCCAGGCCGCCCAGCGCGGCTTGTTCAAGCAGTCGTTGTTCGTGCTGCCGCTGGCCGAAAGCTCGCTCGAGCGCCTCGGCACCACGCTGCCTGACGGCGTGATCGTCGGCGCACGTGGCGACCATTACTTCCTGCACCCGGAAAACCTGAACAACGCGAAGCTGAACGGCTTCGTGAAGAAGTTCAAGGACAAGACCGGCAACTACCCGATCTACTCGGTCTACCACATGATCCAGGGCATCGATGGCCTGGTCGCGGCGTACCAGAAGGCGATCAAGGCCAACAAGGGTCAGTGGCCGTCGACCGAGCAGGTGGCTGACGCGATGCACGGCCTCGAGTTCAAGGGCCTGACCAACAGCGTCAAGCTGCGTGAAGACGGACAGGGCCTGGAAGACCAGCTGCTCGGCATCACGAAGAAGACCGCCGGCTACAACTTCCCGACCCTCGAAAAGATCGCGATCTACCCGGCAGACATCATCACGACGCCGGTCGGCCAGAAGTCGCCCGAATGGGTCAAGACGGTCAAGCCCGAACTGATCAACAGCCCGCGCATCCGCCGATTCTGAACCAAGTGCCACCTTCCGGGCGCGCCGGCTAGTCACTGACTGCCGCGCGCCTTTTTGTCTATCCAGACCTTAACGTCCCACGAAAGCAGCTGATGTCGCAGGACCTTTACATACTGGCGATACTGGACGGCCTGTCCTATGCCGCCTTGCTTTTCTTAGTCGCGCTCGGCATGACGCTGGTGTTCGGCGTGATGAACATCATCAACATGGCGCACGGCAGTTTCTACGCGCTCGGCGGCTACATGGCCGCCAGCCTCGGCATCTGGGCCGGCAAGCTCGGCGCATCGCCGGCCTGGGCGCTGCTGATCCTGCCGCTGGCGGCAGTGATCGTCGGCGTCGTGTTCGGCGCGTTGATGGAAACCTCGCTGATGCGGCGCATCTACAGCAAGGATCCCATCCTGCAGCTGCTGATCACATTCTCGGCTTTCATGATCTTCGAAGACTTGCAGCTGCTGGTCTGGGGCGGCGAGCCTTACTTCGTGTCCGAGATCGTCAATTATCTGGGCACCGCCGATGTGCTGGGCATCACCTATACCCGCTACCAGCTGCTGGTGCTGCCGGGCGTGGCACTGGTCGTGTTCTTCGCCTTGCGCAGCTTCCTGAAGTACAGCTCGGTCGGCCGCCAGATCGTGGCCGTCTCGCATAACCGCGAGGTATCGACCGCGCTGGGCATCAACGTCAAGCGCGTGTCGCTGCTGACCTTCGTGGTCGGCTCCATCCTCGGCGCGCTGGCCGGCGCGCTGGCGTCGCCCACCGTGTCCTGGGTGCCCGGCATCGGCGGCGAAATGATCGTACTGTCGTTTGCCGTCGTGGCGACCGCGGGCCTGGGCCAGATCGAGGGCGCGCTTGTGGCCGCGATCCTGATCGGCCTCGCGCGCTCGTTCACGGTCTATCTGTTCCCCGAAATGGAAGTGCTGGTGCCGTTCCTGATCATGGTGCTGGTGCTGATCTTCCGCCCGCAGGGCCTGTTCTCGGTTGCTCAGGCGAGGAGGGTCTGATGTCACGCGCAAAAATCGTCGTAATCGTCCTCGCGCTGGCCGCCTTGCTGCTGCCGGTTGCGCTGCCGTGGCTGAAGACCCCGCTGATACTCGGCACCGCCTTCGGCATCGCGGCGCTGGGCATCTCCATCCTGATCATCTCGGGCCAGATTTCGTTCGGCCATGCGCTGTATGTCTGCGCGGGTGGCTATGCGGTGGCCTTCGTGTCGCGCGCCAACCCGCAGATGGACAGCTTGGTGCTGCTGCTGATCGGCGCGGCCACCGGCCTCATCATCGGCGGCATCATCGGCTCCTTCGTGGTCCGTTATCGCGGCATCTTCTTCGGCATGCTCAACCTCGCACTGTCGATGGTGCTGTTCGCGGCGCTCGGCAAGTTCTTCACGCTGACCGGCGGCACCGACGGCCTGCAGCTGCAGCGCGCGCCGTTCTTCGGCATGACCATGAGCCGCGACAGCTTCGAGACCCTGTTGCTGGTGATCGGTGTGCTGCTGGCCGTGCTGCTGGGCTGGGGCGTGAAGCGTTACCTTGCGTCGGTCGCAGGGCAGGCACTGGCCGCAGTGAAGACCAACGAAACCCGCCTCGAATACGTCGGCATCTCGGCCTGGCAGACCATGTGGATAGGCTATGTGATCTCGGCCACCCTGTGCGGCCTGTCGGGGGCGATCTTCGCGATTGCGCAGGGCCTGGTGACGCCGGAGATGGGCTACTGGGTGCGCTCGGGCGAGATCGTGTTCGTCGCCATCCTCGGTGGCGTCGGTCATCCGGTCGGCGCCTTCATCGGCGCTGCCATCTTCGAATTCGTCAAGCTGTTCGCCGCCGCCTACCTGACCGGCGCCTGGCAGATGGTACTGGGCTTCGTGCTGATCGCGATGGTGTTCCTCGCGCCGCGCGGGCTGTCAGCCTTGCTCGAACGTGACGACAATAAAAAGAACGCGCAAGGAGAGCAGGCATGAGCGCGCTGCTGGAAACCCGCGACCTGCAACTGGCCTTTGGCGCAGTGGTGGTCGCCGACCATATCGATTTCACGTTGAATGTCGGCGAGCGACTGGCCGTCATTGGTCAGAACGGCGCTGGCAAGACCACCTTCATCAACATCTGCACCGGCCTGATCCGGCCGCAGGCAGGGCAAGTTTTTTTCGAAGGGCAGGAAGTCACCAAGCTGTCGCCGCGCGCGATCGCGCTGCGCGGCATGGTGCGCTCGTTCCAGTTGCCACAATTGTTCATCGAGCATACGGTGCGCGATTGCGTGCGCATCGCTGCCGCCGGCAAGCGCGGCAGCCTCGGCATCTGGACTTCGCTGCATGACGCGGTGCCGGCTTCGGAAGTCGACCACGTGCTCGACATGGTGGGCCTGCTGGCGCGCGGCGACGAGCCGTCCGGCTCGCTGCCCGAAGGCCAGCGCAAGCTGCTCGATATCGCCATGGCGCTGGTGCTGAAGCCGCGCCTCTTGATCCTCGACGAACCGACCTCGGGTGTGTCGACCGACGAAAAGCACGGTCTGATGAAGACCATCATGGCTGCGCTCGACGAGCAAAAGGTCACCGCGATCTTCGTCGAGCATGACGTGGACATCGTGTCGCAGTATGCGACGCGAGTCGCCGCCTGGATCGCCGGCCGCGTGGCCGCTGACGGCAAGCCGGCCGAGGTGCTGGCGAACCCGGAGATCCGCAAGAACGTGATCGGGGAATGACATGCTGAAGATAGACAACGTCAGCGCCAGCATCGCCGGCATCACGGTCCTGCGTGGCATCACGACGGAATTCAATGCCGGCCAGCTGCTGGCCGTCGTCGGTCGCAATGGCGCCGGCAAAACTACACTGCTGCGCGCGATCATGGGCCTGCTGCCCGTCGCCTCGGGCGCCATCCGCATGGAAGGCGAAGACCTGACCCGCATCCCGGGCCACCTTCGGACCCGCGTCGGCATCGGCTATGCGCCGGAAGACCGCGTGATGTTCCCGACCTTCAGCGTCGAGGACAACCTGCGCCTGCCGTGCCAGGTGCTGGGCCTGTCGGTTGTCGAAACGGACAAGCGCCTTGAGCGCGTGCTGGACGTGGTGCCGCAGCTGAAAGAAATGCTCGGCCGCTCCGGCGCCGCGCTGTCGGGCGGGCAGGGCAAGATGGCCGCGCTCGGACGTGCGCTGATGGTCGGTACCAAGCTGGTGCTGCTGGACGAGCCTTTCCAGGGACTCGCGCCGGTGCTGGCGGTGCAGTACGCGGAATCGCTGCGCAAGCTGCACAAGGTGGCGCCCGAGCTGTGCGTCGTCGTTACCGAATCCAATCGCAGCCTGCTGCGGGATTTGCCGGATGCGACGCTGACGCTGGAGCGCGGCGAGCTGGTGGAAGGCGAACCGGCGCACTGAGCCGGCAAGGACAACGCATCGACAAGATAGCGACAAGACGTATCTGATTCAAAGACAAGGCCGACGCAGGCCCAGACCTGCGCGGCCAACCGCAATACCGCATTCACATCGGAGAGTTTCATGGCAACCCTGCTGATCAACGGCCAGTGGCGTGCAGCGTCCGACGGCCAGACCATCCCCGTCCTCAATCCCTGTGACGGCCAAGCCTTCACCACCATAGACCGCGGCACCGCCGCCGACATCGACGCCGCCGTGCAGGCAGCGCAGGGCGCGTTGGACGGCGCCTGGGGCCGCATGACCGCGACCGAGCGCGGCCGCATCCTGATGAAGTTCGGCGAGCTGATCGTCAAGAACGCTGAAGCGATTGCCAAGATCGAAGCGCAGGACACCGGCAAGCCGATGACGGTCGCGCGCAACGACATCGTCGCCGTCGCCCGCTATTTCGAGTTCTACGGCAGCGCCGCCGACAAGATCCACGGCGAGCAGATTCCCTACCTGAACGGCTACAACGTGCAGGTGGTACGGGTGCCGCATGGCGTCACCGCGCACATCATCCCGTGGAATTACCCGGCGCAGATGTTCGGCCGCACGCTGGCGCCGGCGCTGGCGATGGGCAATGCCTGCGTGCTGAAGCCGTCCGAAGACGCCTGCCTGTCCGGCATCAAGCTGGCCGAGCTGCTGCTCGAAGCCGGGCTGCCGCCGGGCGCGCTGAATGTCGTCACTGGCTATGGCCATGAAGCGGGTGCCGCGCTGACCGCGCATCCGGGCATCCATTTCGCGACCTTCACTGGCTCGCCTGAAGTCGGCGTGATGGTGCAGGAAGCCACCGCCAAGAATGCCGTGCCCTGCGTGCTGGAGCTGGGCGGCAAGTCGCCGCAGATCGTGTTCAATGATGTCGACGTCGAAAAAGCCGTGCCCATCATCGTCAAGGCCATCACGCAGAATGCCGGCCAGACCTGTTCGGCCGGCAGCCGCCTGCTGGTGCAGGAAGATATCTACGACAGCTTCATGCAGCGCGTCGCCGAAGCCTTTGCCGAAGTGAAGGTCGGCACGCCGGAGCAGGATCTCGATTGCGGCCCGATCGTCAACAAGAAGCAGTTCGATCGCGTGAACGGCTTCATCGACCATGCGATCGCGACCGGCGTGCCGCTGCTGGCACGCGGCGCGCTGGCCGATGGCGTGTCGAAGGAAGGCTATTTCGTCGCGCCTGCGCTGTTCGGCGCGGTGCCGCGTGACCACAAGCTGGCGTGCCAGGAAGTGTTCGGCCCGGTGCTGGCGGCGATGCCATTCAAGGATGAGGAAGATGCGATCCGCCTCGCCAACTCATCCGAGTTCGGCCTGGTGTCCGGCGTCTGGACCGAGAACGGCGGGCGCCAGCAACGGATGGCTGCCCGACTGCAAACTGGCCAGGTCTTCATCAACTGCTATGGCGCGGGCGGTGGCGTCGAACTGCCGTTCGGCGGGATGAAGCGCAGCGGCCACGGGCGCGAGAAGGGCTTCCTCGCGCTGGAAGAATTCAGCACGACCAAGACGGTCGTCTTACATCACGGATAATTGAAACACTCAGAAGGAGCAATCATGGGACAACTACAAGGCAAAGTCGCCATCATCACCGGCGCAGGCAGCGGATTCGGCGAAGGCATGGCCGAGGCTTATATCCGTGAGGGCGCCAAAGTCCTCATCGCCGACCTGAACGCCGAAGCCGGCGAGCGCGTCGCGCAGAAGCTGGGTGCGAATGCCAAAGCCGTCGCCACCGACGTCGCCAACGCCGATTCGGTCAATGCGATGGTCAAAGCCTGCGTCGACACCTTCGGCATTCCGGACATCGTGATTAACAACGCCGGCACCACGCACAAGAACCAGCCGATGCTGAACGTCGATGAAAAGACCTTCGATCGCGTGTTCAATGTCAACGTGAAGTCGATCTACTTCATGATCCATGCGATCGTGCCGCTGATGCGCCAGCGCGGCAAGGGCGGCGTGATCCTCAACGTCGGCTCCACCGCCGGCATCCGTCCGCGTCCGGGCCTGTCCTGGTACAACGGCTCCAAGGGCGCCGTGAACCTGCTGTCGCGTGCGCTGGCTGTCGAACTGGCGCCGGACAACATCCGTGTCAACGCACTGTGCCCGGTGATGGGCGCGACCGGCATGCTGGGCGATTTCATGGGCGTGCCCGACACCCCGGAAAACCGCGCGAAGTTCGTGTCTACCATTCCGCTCGGCCGCTTCTGCGAGCCGAAGGACATGGCCGCAGCAGCGGTTTTCCTCGGTACCGATGGTGCCGAATTCCTGACCGGACTTGAAATGCCGGTCGACGGTGGCCGTACCATCTGATCGCATCATCTGAACCACAGACTCCCACGGAGACCTGCATGAAGACCCGCGCCGCCGTACTGCACGCCCTCGACAAGCCCGCGCCTTTCGCCAATAGCAAGCCGCTCGTGATCGAAGAGATCGAGCTCGACGCGCCGGGCGAGGGCGAAGTGCTGGTGAAGATGGTCGCGGCCGGTCTCTGCCATTCGGACCTGTCGGTGATCACCGGCGTGCGTCCGCGCCCGGTGCCGATGGCGCTGGGCCACGAGGCATCGGCCACGGTCGTGAAGACCGGCACCGGCGTCAACGACCTGAAGCCGGGCGACCGCGTGGTGCTGGTCTTCGTGCCCAGCTGCGGCCACTGCCTGCCATGCCAGGAAGGCCGTCCTGCGCTGTGCGAGCCGGGCGCCGAGGCCAACGGCAAGGGCACGCTGCTGTCGGGCGAGCGCCGCCTGCATTTGGGCGCGCAGGCAGTCCACCACCATGTCGGTGTGTCGGCTTTTGCAGAACATGCGGTGGTGTCGCGCCGTTCGTGCGTGAAGATCGAGCAGGACATCGATCCGGTCGAAGCTGCGCTGTTTGGCTGCGCAGTGCTGACCGGCGTTGGCGCAGTGGTCAATACGGCGAAAGTGCAGCCGGGCCAGAGCGCAGCCGTGGTCGGCCTTGGTGGTGTCGGCATGTGCGCATTGCTGGGCGCGGTCGCATCGGGTGCGACCGACGTGGTCGCGATCGACCTGCATGACAGCAAGCTGGAGATGGCGAAGCAACTGGGCGCAACGTATACCGTCAATGCGCGCGACCCGGACGCGATCGCCAAAATCAAGGAAGCAACCAAAGGTGGCGTCGACTTCGCATTCGAGATGGCCGGCGTCACGCAGGCGATGGAGCTGTCGTACCGGATCACGCGTCGTGGTGGCACCACGGTGACGGCGAGCCTGCCGCACCCGCAGCACAACTGGGCGCTGCAGCAGGTCAGCCTGGTGGCGGAAGAACGTACCGTGAAGGGCAGCTACATCGGCTCCTGCGTGCCGGCGCGCGACGTGCCGCGCTATATCGGCCTCTACCTCGCAGGCAAGCTGCCGATCGACAAGCTGATGGGCGAGCGCATGAAGCTCGACGACATCAACCGTGGCTTCGACCGGCTCGATGCCGGCGAGAGCATGCGCGACCTTGTCGTGTTCTGAGGGTGTCGCGTTCTGACTGAAGACGATGGCCGGGTTCGCCCGGCCTTTTTTTTCATCGATGTATCTTGCATGGTCAGTTGGTCGGCTGTTCCGGCTGCGTGTCAATCACGGGTTTGGGTTTGCCCTGTGCATCGGACAGCCGGTACTTGGTGCGCCGGTCGCCCATCAGGTCGCGCAGGTCGCGGATGCTCATTTGCGTCACTTCATGCATGCGAATCAGCAGCGACGCGCCGACCGGCAAGGTGCGGTGGCGTATCTTGCTGATGACCGGCGGCGCGACTTCGAGCGCACGCGACAGGGCAGCGTCATTTTTCAGTTTCATTTTTTCGCGCAGCGTGTCGAGCAGGTGGTTCGGGTTGTAGGTTTCTTGTGAAGAAAGCGCATGCTGCTGGGGCTGCTTGGAATGCAGATGATGCTGTTGGTGTTCCATCAAAAATCTCCTGAGATGTCCAAGCTGGCGCAGGATTGCGCTAGCTTGAGTAATCGACATGACATCCTTGGTGTGGAACAAGTTCCGCATCAACATCGCTGATACGCATTTATTCTCGCGCGCGCAAAAAAAAGCGACGGCAGAGCCGTCGCCTGGCGGACGAAGGGGAACCTTACCAGTAGCCGAATCTCAATGCAGGATTGAGCGCGAAACTCATCTGCTGCGCCAACAGGGCCGCATACGGGTCCAGTGTCGCCATGCCAAGGCCGACCCCGCCGACCGGCATGCCGCTACCTGTGCCCATGCCCGTTCCCATGCCTGTTCCCTGCGATGCCATCGGCAATTCGCGATAGGCGTTAGCCATCGCCTGCATCGTCGGCGCGCTCATCAGGCTGCCGATCTGTCCACCGATTTGTCCGCCAAGTGCCGGCCCGATCGAAGCGCCGATCGCGTTGCCGATGCCGGTGCCCATGCCCAGCGCGCCGCCGAGGCCCGTGCCGGTTCCGGCACCTGTTCCTGCCACCGTGGTCGTCATCGCCGGCTGTCCGATGCTCATGCCCATCGCCGGCGATATGCCGACCGCGCGCGGCGCATCGGGCAAGCCGAAGCCGGTGCGGCGCGGGTCACCCAGCATCACCGGCTGGCAGGACATCTTGATGATCTGGAACAGGCGATCCACGCGCTGCGCGCTGCGTGTGCGCAATGCCGTGCGGAAGTCCGGATGGTGCGCGAGCACCAGCGCGGCCAGGCCCGTCACATGCGGCGCTGCCATCGACGTGCCATCCCATGCCGCGAAATTATTGTCCGGCACCGATGAGGTAATGGCCACGCCCGGCGCGCACACCGCGACCTCGGGTCCGTAGCAGCTGAAGCGCGCCGCGAAGAAGCCGTTGACGTCGACCTGCGGCGTCATGGTTTGCGTGTGATAGCTGTCGCCGGGGAATTCATTGATGCGGCCGATGGCGGCCACCGTCAGCACATTCGGTGACGAGCCCGGGTACTGCACCGGCCCGCCCGAATTGCCGGCCGCGACGACGCAGGCGATGCCGGCCTGCTTCGCGCGCAGGATCTGCTGCTCGAGCGCTTCGGAAGGCTCGGCGCCGCCGAGGCTGAGGTTGACCACATCGACCTGCTTCTCGATGCAGTATTCCAGCGCATCGATCAGCTGGCTGACCTGGCCGCCGGGGAACAGCTTGCAGGCATGGATCTCTGCATCGGGCGCGAAGCCGCGTATGCCGCTCGACGAATCCATCCCGGCGATCACGCCGGTGCAGTGCGATCCGTGCGAGATGCTGTCCACGGTCCAAGTGCTCGTGTCTTTCGCCTTGTTGACGATGTCATAGCCATGGCTGACCTGTGTCAGGTCAGCATGCGTGGTGGCGCAGCCGGAGTCGATGACGGCCACGCGCACGCCTTGCCCGCGATAGGTCGGCGGCAGCTGGTCGACCCGCATCGCCTTCTGGCCCCAGGTCAGCTGCTGCTGGCGCGGGAAATTTTTCAGTGTCGGCCATTCCGATAGCGGGCGCAGGCCGATGATGTTGAGCTCGCTGTCGCTGACGTCGGGCTGCTGCTGGCAATAGCTCCAGTAGTCGGAGCGCGGCTTCACGTACAGCTGGCGCAGGCTGGATGCGCTCTCGCCATACAGCACCAGCTTCACGCGGCCGCCGGCGTCGCTGACGCCCTGTGCCGGCAGCAGGCTGCCGAACAGGTAGACCTCGGCGCCTGCGACCGGTTTGCCGCCTTCGCCGGTGACCAGGAATTCGGCGGTGAAGGACGCGCCGCTGACAGGCAGGTTGCAGGTCACCATCGCTGGTTGCGCATAGTTTGCGTCCAGCAGCTGCAGGGACTGGTCGCGCTCGACGATCAGCTGTCCCTGCGCCTGCAGCACCAGCGCGCTGGCCTTTTCGTCATTCATCAGCGTGACCAGCACACCGCCTTCCTGCAGCCCGGTGCCCACGGTACCCAGGGCGCCGACGGCTTGCTTGGGCGCGATCTTGTCGATCACGTCGATGTCCGGTGCGTCGCGCAGCGCCTGTTCGACGACATTGAAGTTGAGCGGCGCCAGTCCCATCATCTGCAACGCGCCATGCCGGCGCGGCGCGACCAGGAACTGGCTCTTGCGCTGCCGGACATTGCGCTGGCGGGAAGCGCTGCTGTCGCCGGGGCGGCTTGCAGTCGCGTCCGATGAGGACGCGGCCTGCGGTTCGGGTTTGGTTGCCATGGAAGTCCTTTCCTGGATTGCGTTCAGAGGTGGGCGGTCAAAGCCTGGGACCCGGCGCGTCGGCTTGGACGTGCGAGGCCTTGCGTACAGTGTCTGGAGCAGGGCGTGCCATTCGGTCGTGCATGGGCCGCGCTCATGTCGGGGTATCGCCGAACATCGACAGCGGCTGGTCGGGCTCGATTTTCATGTCGCCACTCAGGGCGAACTGCTGCGACAGCTGCGCCGCGGTCGCATGCGTCATTTCGTAGATCGCGGTATGCGGTGCATTTTGCGGGCCGATGGTATGGAGCAGCTGCAGGTCGGGCATGCTTGTGGCCGCATTGACGAAGCCGGCCAGCTTGGCGGTGTCGGCGCTGCTGACGAGATAGCGCCCGCGTCCGGGGCCGCCCTGGATGATGGGCATCGTTGTTCCTTGTCGGGGGAAGTCGGGCACGGCAGCACGCCGTGCCCGCGTCGATCAATGCAGCGTCGGCTGCGCCTGCTGGTATCCCTGCTGTGCCTGCGAGCCATAGGCCTGGCCGTAGTTCTGACCATAGGCCTGGCTGTAAGGCTGCTGTTGCTGCTGCTGGGCTGCGGCTTGCTGTGCCCAGGCCTGCTGCAACGGGTCCATCTGGAATGGCAGCATGCGGCCGAACTGGCTGGCGATGCCGCCGATCTGGCCGCCGAGGCCCGATTGCCCGAACAGTCCGCCAATGGCGCCGCCCAGCGGCTGGCCGAGCTGGCCGATCAGGTTGCCGAAGAAGCCCTGCGGGGCCATCTGTTGTTGCTGTTGTTGCTGCAATTGCTGAAGCTGTTGCAGTTGCTGCAGCTGCTGTAATTGTTGAAGTTGTTGTTGCGGGTTCTGCTGTCCATACGCCTGCTGCATCGGGTCCACCGAGAAGGGCAGCATGCGGCCGAACTGGCTGGCGACGTTGCCGATCTGTCCGCCGAGTCCCGACTGGCCCCAGATGCCGCCAATCGCGCTGCCCAGGGGTTGTCCAATCTGTCCGATCAGGTTGCCGAGGAAGCCTTGCGGAGCGAGCTGTTGTTGCGCCAGCTGTTGTTGTAATTGCTGCTGCAATTGTTGTTGTAATTGCTGCTGCAATTGCTGTTGCGCGATCTGCTGCGCATACGCCTGCTGCACCGGATCGGCCGAGAAGGGCAGGATGCCGCCACCGATGCCGCCGGCCAGCTGGCCGATCTGGTTGCCCAGAGACGGATTGCCGAAGATGCTGCCGATGCCGCGGCCTATCAGTCCGCCGACCGGGCCGCCCAACAGACTGCCGAAGATGCCCTGCGGTGCCAGCTGTTGTGGCGACATCTGCGACATCTGCGGCGACATTTGCTGCGCGCCATAGCCGCCCCATGGAGAAATGCCATTCATGTCTGCTCCTGTCTGGTGAAAGGGAGCGGCTATGTTTGTCGCGGCAGCGGTGGAATGCAAATCGAAGTGCGATCCGCTTGAGGGCACTCAAGCGCGCCTGCGTCTGACTGCGCTCGCGCAAAACAAAAAACCGCGCAGGCCTTTCGGCACTGCACGGTTTGTTGTTGTGGCTTCAGTTTTGCGCGACGCGGCTTACTTCACCATCAGCGTGAACGGATGCACATAGGCTTGCAGCGTCACCAGGATGCCCACCAGCGCAGCCAGCGCGATCGAGTGGAAGAACACGTAGCGCAGGATCTCGCCTTCGTGGCCGTACCACTTGGTCGCGGTCGACGCGACGACGATCGATTGTGCATCGACCATCTTGCCCATCACGCCGCCCGACGAGTTGGCCGCAGCCATCAGCACCGGGCTCAGGCCCAGCTGTTCGGCCGAGGTCTTTTGCAGGCCGCCGAACAGCACGTTGGACGCGGTGTCAGAACCGGTCAGTGCGACGCCGAGCCAGCCGAGCAGGGTACCGAAGAACGGGTAGAACATGCCGGTGTTCGCGAAGGCCAGGCCGAGCGTGGAGTCGACGCCCGAGTAGCGGGTCGAGTAGCCCAGTGCCAGCATCGCGGCGATGGTCAGCAGCGAATACTTCAGCAGCTTCAGGGTGTCCCAGTAGACGCGCAGCATTTCGGTGAGGCGGTAGCCCATCAGGAAGGCCGATGCGACCGCAGCGAGGAAGATGCCGGTGCCAGTGGCCGACAGCCAGTTGAGCTTGAAGATCGCTTCTTCGATCTTCGGCACGGCGGCGACCGGCGGCATCTTCTGCACGAGGTTGTGCAGGTGCGACCATTCGATCTTGATCAGCGAGAAGCCGTCGAGGACTTTCTTCCACTCGGGGATGCCCCACAGCAGGACCACCACCGACAGGATCAGCCAAGGGGTCCACGCATCCATCACTTCCTTGCGCGAGTAGTCATGGCCGCCACCGTTGGAAGCGCCTTCCTGGTCGCCGCCTTCGAACTTGCCGGCAGCGGAGGTCCAGATCTCTTTCGGCTTCCAGACCTTCAGGAACAGGGTCAGGCAGACCATCGACGACACGGCAGCGCCGACGTCGACCAGCCACGGGCCGTGGAAGTTGGAGATCAGGTATTGCGGGATCGCGAACGAGGCGCCGGCGACGAGGATCGCCGGCCAGATCGCGAGCATGCCGCGGAAGCCGCAGAAGGCCCAGATCAGCCAAAACGGCACCAGCAGCGAGAACACCGGCAGCTGGCGACCGACCATGCCCGACAGCTCGAGCATGTCGAGGCCGGTCACGGCGGCAAGCGCAAGGATCGGGGTGCCGAGCGCGCCGTAAGCGACGGGCGCGGTATTGGCGATCAGCGACAGGCCCGATGCGGCCAGCGGCGCAAACCCGAGGCCGATCAGCATGGCGCCGGTCACGGCCACCGGCGTGCCGAAGCCGCCTGCGCCTTCAAAGAAGGCACCGAACGAGAACGCGATCAGCAGCAGCTGCAGGCGGCGGTCGCCGCTGATGCTGGCGATGCTCTCGCGCAGGATCTTGAACTGGCCTTTGCGCTCGGTCAGCTGGTACAGGAAGATCACGTTGAGGATGATCCAGCCGATCGGGAACAGGCCGTAGCAAGCGCCATAGGCCGCTGCCGACAGCGCGACGTCGCCCGGCATCGTGAAGCCGAACACGGCCACCACCAGCGCCGACACCAGGCCCATGATCGCAGCGATGTGCGCCTTGATATGGAAGAAGGCCAGTGCGGCCAGCATCACGACGACCGGAATGGCCGCTGCCAGCGTGGACAGCAAGACGTTGTTGAATGGGTCATAAACCTGTGACCACATAGTGGATCTCCCCGAATTTATTATGGGTTATCAAATAGGTTGCCCATCATATTGAAGGGTAGAAACCTTGTCCACGCGTTTCCCTGCGGCGCGGCCTTGAGGGAATGAAAACTTTTATCGGGCTTTTGAAAATATTTTGTTTGCAAAGCCACATGGGAGGCGAGGGCGCACAAAAAACAGCCAGCCGACTGACGCCGGGGCTCGAGACAAGGAAGGGAAAGAGGGGCGGCCGGCAGGCCGCCCATGCGCTCAGCGCTGCGCGCTGATGACGTCGCCGAAGATGCGCGGCGAGCCGGGGGGCAGGCAGCGGTAGTAGGGGGGCATGCCTTCCAGTCGGCCGCCAAGTTCGGCGGCGGCGCGCCACGGCCAGCGCGGCTCGACGATGAAGGCGCGGGCCAGCGCGACGATGTCGGCGCTGCCGGCCTGCAGAATGTCTTCGGCTTGCTTCGGCTCTGTGATCAGGCCGACCGTCATCACCGGGATGTCGACGGCTTTTTTCACTTGCGCAGCAAAGGCCACCTGATAGCCGGGGCCGATCACGATCTTCTGGTCGGGCGACACGCCGCCCGACGACACGTCGATGAAGTCCGCGCCGGTTGCTTCGAGCGCCTTGGCAAATGCCAGGCTTTGCTCGACATCCCAGCCGCCATCGACCCAGTCAGTGGCCGACAGGCGCGCGCCCAGCGCAAGCGATGGCACCGCTGCGCGCGCGGCGGCAAATACTTCCAGCGGCAGGCGCATGCGGTTCTCGAGCGAGCCGCCGTATTCGTCGTTGCGCTTGTTTGCCAGCGGCGACAGGAACTGGTGCAGCAGGTAACCGTGCGCGATGTGAATCTCGACGGCGTCGATGCCAAGGCGCGCGGCGCGCTGCGCGGCGTTGACGAAGTCGCGCGTGATGCGCGCAATGTCGTCCTTCGTCATCGCCTGCGGCGCTTCCTCGTCAGGCTTGTGCGGCATGGCCGACGGCGCGATGGTCTGCCAGCCACCCTCATTGGCGAGGATCAGCGCCCCGCCTTCCCACGGGCGACGGCTCGAAGCCTTGCGACCTGCATGGCCGAGCTGTATCGCCAGCTTAACCGGCGAGGTGGCGCGGATCATCGCGATGATGTCGCCCAGCGCCTTTTCGTTCTCATCATTCCACAGCCCCAGGCAGCCGGGCGTGATGCGGCCTTCCTTGCTGACGGCCGTGGCTTCGATGCAGAGCAGGCCGGCGCCGGACAAGGCCAGCGTCGACAGGTGGGCGCGGTGCCAGTCGTTGGCATTGCCGTCGATTGCCGAGTACTGGCACATCGGCGACACCATGATGCGATTGGGAAGCGTAACCGGGCCGATTTGTGCCGGCGTGAAGAGCAGCGGGGAAGTCATGTCTTGCGCTGGCCCGTAACAGGCCGTTTGTAGAAGGCAAACCGCAAATGTAGTGCGCCTGTGGCCGGTAGGCAAGCTTGATCGGGGGATTTGATGGGGGTGGTGTCAGATTGGCAATCTTCGGCGCGGCACTGCGCAGCGAAGGGGAGCGATGCCTCGCGACCAGGCTGTTGGCAAGGTCATCCCGGCGGATGACGGGACCCAGTGTCTTTGATCGTTGACGTGCGTGGCAGCGCTCAGGCCTGCCGCGCGCGCTTGCCTTCGAGGCTGTGCAGGCTGGCCGGCGGGCGACTCGCAGCTTCCGGCCCGAGCTCTGTGGTGGCCTCGCCGTACGGTGCGTCGCATTCTTCGCTGTCATCATCGCTGTCGGTCACCACCGGCTGCTTCAGCATCAGGTGATCCTTCTCCTGCTGCTCGGCGACGTAGGACAGGTAACGCATGCACGAGACGCGCAGGAAGGACGACAGGTTGTCGACACCGCCGCGGCGCTCGACGATTTCGTCATACAGCTTGCCGATCAGCTGGTTGGTCGTCATCTGGTCCTTGGCGGCGATGCGCGCCAGGATGTCCCAGCACAGGTTCTCGAGCCGTATGCTGGTGACGACGCCATGGATGCGCATCGAGCGCGTGCGCTGCTCGTAATGGATCGGGTCGGCACTGGTGTAGATGTCGCACATGGAAACCCCTGTTCGCTGGGTTGGTGGTGCCGGCACGCGCGACGATGGCCTGTCGCGCGTGCGCGGCGCCGGTTTACTTCACGGTCTGAAGGTACTCGATGATGGCCTTGCGCACCGAACCATCGGCTTGCTGGTACATCATGTAGGTGCCCTTGGCGACGTTCTGCGGTTGCTCCAGCCACTTGTCGAGCAGCTCCGGCGTCCACTTTTCACCGCCCAGCGCCGCCCTGAACTCTTTCGAGTAGGGGAAGCCTTCCTGCTTGCCAGCCTCGCGGCCGACCACGCCCGACAGGTTGGGGCCCATGCCCATCGGCGCGTCCTTCTGGATTGCGTGGCAGGCCATGCAGTTTTGCTGGTACAGCTTTTCGCCGGACTCGGCCTGCGCCGGGACGGCGACCATGCCCAGCGCCGCGGCAACCGACAGCAGCGCCAGCGTGCCGCGCCTTTGCTTTGCGATCGTCGTCATGGTCAGATTCCCTGAGTGCGCAGGCTGCGCTCGATGAACTCGGCCTGACGAATCGCCAGCGCCACGATGGTCAGCGTCGGGTTTTCGGAAGCGCCGGTGGTGAATTGCGAGCCGTCCGAAATGAACAGGTTCTTCACGTCGTGCGACTGGCCCCACTTGTTGACGACGCCATCCTTCGCGTTCGCGCTCATGCGGTTGGTGCCGAGGTTGTGCGTGGACGGATACGGCGGCGTGTTGATCACGCGCTTGGCGCCGATCGATTCATACAGCGCGCCGCCCTGCTTGAAGCCGTGGTTGCGCATCGCGATGTCGTTCGGGTGGTCGCTGAAGTGCACGTTCGGGATAGGCAGGCCGAACTGGTCCTTCTCGGTCGCATGCAGCGAGACGCGGTTGGACTCCTGCGGCATGTCTTCGCCGACCAGCCACATGCCGGCCATGTTGTCGTAGGCATCCATCGCCGTCGAAAAGTCGCGGCCCCAGTCACCCGGGTTCAGGAATGCAGCGAGGAAGGGCACGCCGAGCGACAGCGTTTCCATCTCGTAGCCACCAACGAAGCCGCGGCTCGGGTCGTGGCGCGATTCATCCTTGACGATGCCGGCCATCGTGGTGCCGCGGAACATGTGGACCGGGTTCTCGAAGATTGCGTACACCGATGCCGTCATGTGGCGCATGTAGTTCTTGCCGACCTGGCCCGACGAGTTGCCGAGGCCATTCGGGAACATGCTCGACGCCGAGTTCAGCAGCAGGCGCGGCGATTCGATCGAGTTGCCGGCCACGCAGACGGCCTTGGCCTTCTGGAAGAAGCGGTTGCCTTTCGAGTCCGCATACAGCACGCCGGTGACCTTGCCCTTCGCGTCATGCTCGATCTTCAAGGCCTGCGCATCGGAGCGCACTTCCATGTGGCCGGTCGCTTCGCCCTTGGGGATCTCTGTGTACAGCGTCGACCACTTCGCGCCCGATTTGCAGCCCTGGAAGCAGAAGCCGATCTGCTGGCATGCACCACGGCCATCGCGCGGCTGCGAGTTGATCGACATGTTCCCGGTATGGAATTGCTGGTAGCCCATCTTCTTCGCGCCGGCCGCCAGTACCTTGTAGTTGTTGTTGCCCGGCAGGCGAGGGATGCCATTGGTACCGGTGGTGCCCATCTTGTTTTCTGCGCGAGCGTAGTAAGGCTCGAGCTCTTCATACGAGATCGGCCAGTCGAGAAGGTTGGCGCCCGTGACGTCGCCATAGATCGAGCGCGCCGAGAATTCGTGCGGCTGGAAGCGCAGCGATGCGCCGGCCCAGTGCACGGTCGAGCCACCGACGGCTTTCACAATCCATGCGGGCAGGTTGGGGAAATCGTTCGACACGCGCCAGGTGCCCGACGTGGTGCGCTTGTCCAGCCACGAGATCTTGCTGAACATCGGCCATTCATCATTCTCGAAGTCCTGGATCTCGTGGCGCTTGCCGGCTTCGAGGATCACGACGTCGATGCCTTTTTGCGCGAGCTCATTGCCCAGCGTGCCGCCGCCTGCGCCCGAACCGACGATGACGACCACCTCATCCTTGAGGTCGAATTTCTTTGCCATGCTTGTCTCCTGAATTTTTGTTTTTCGTGGATGGTGCGCGCATCACGCGCCGGGTGCGTCGCCCATCCAGTTCTGGTCATTGAAGCCGCGGTTGATGTAGCCGCCCTGCGGTGCGGACGGCCCCTGGTAACCAAGCTTGGCCCACACGGCCGGCTGGTTGTAGAGGCTGACCACGAGGTCGCCGCGGATTTTCAGGAAAAACGGGTGCTTGGCATCGGCCATCGCCTTGAGCACCTGCACGCGATCGCCTTCGTCAGCGACCGCTGCATAAGCTTTGCCGAAACGCGAATTCGCATCGGCATCGGCCTGTGCGATGCCGTCGAGGATGAGCTTTTTCAGCGCGGCATCGGACTTGGCCTGCTCGCCATAGACACCGACCGCGTTTTCATAGAGCTTGTCGTCGAAGCGATCGTGCGGAAAGATGTCGCGCGCGATTTTGACCAGGGTCTTGAACGCGCCGCTGCCGAGCGCTTCTTCGGCGAGGGCGGCATTCGGGGTGAACAACATCGGCAGGCCGCCGGTGGCTGCGGCTGCGGAGCCGGCAGATGCGATCTTGAAGAATTGCCGGCGCTTGGGCTGGTGCGGTGTGGACATCGAGGTCTCCTCTGCTTTTGTTGTTGATTGCCGCCCGGTTCCTGCAGTAGCGCCGGTCGGTGCTTGAAAGCGTAATGATTATTTCCTGTGGAATCAGGCTGCGGGTAGTAATGCGCTACTACGAGCAAGGGTATTTGCCGCGGCCTTGTGGGGTCGATGGTGCGTCGCAAAAGCCGGCATTTTTGCTGGACAGGATTGCAATGGGCGAAAGGGAAATGCCGAGTGCCGATTGCATTGCAGCAGGGCGACGCCAGTGAAAAATTTATCGGGGAAGGACGAAAAAAAAGCTCTCCCGGTGGGAGAGCGCAAACCTAAAAGGGGATTTAGGCAAGTTCGAGGAGACTGCAGCAAGTCCCTCGCGTGCAGGTTACGGCAGCTTGCCAGTCGTTATTTGAGCTTGCGCAAGGGTTGCGGTGATTTGCGCAAACCGGGGGGGACGATTGAGGTGGCACAAGAGCCGCCGTTCAGCTTTGAATCAGCGCAAGCCGGAGGCAGGCCGTCGCTTTCGGTCGCCGCTTGCTCAGTCGCCGGAAGGCGTGTCGGCGTGGGCCGGCGCGTGGTTCAGCAGGTGGCCGAGCTTGCTGGCCTTGGTCGCGAGATAGTGCGCGTTGTGATCGGTCGAGGTCGTGATGTGCGCGACACGCTCGGCGCCGATGTCGAGCTGCTTCATCGCATCGATCTTGCGTGGATTGTTCGTCATCAGCTTCAGGGCGCTGATGTTGAAGTGCCGCAGCATGGGCTCGACGATCGCATAATCACGCAGGTCGGCATCGAAGCCCAGCTGGTGGTTTGCTTCGACCGTATCGGCACCGGCTTCCTGCAGGCCGTACGCGCGCATCTTGTTGACCAGCCCGATGCCGCGACCTTCCTGGCGCAAGTAAAGCAGGATGCCCCGGCCTTCCTGCGCGATGCGCTTGATCGCGTTCTCGAGCTGCGCGCCGCAGTCGCAACGCTGCGAAAACAGCGTATCGCCGGTCAGGCATTCGGAATGCAGGCGCGCCAGCACCGGCTGGCCGTCGCCGACCTCGCCCAGCACCAAAGCCAGATGCTCCTTGCCGGTGGACGCCTCGATGAAGGCGTGCAGCGTGAACGTGGCCCAGGGCGTGGGCAGCGCGCAGCTGGCCGCGTGCGTCAGCAGCGGCGACGGGGTGGCAGCGGAAGTCTCGGGGTGCGACATGAGGCGGGGTCAGGGGTCGTTTTGTCAAATGGGCATGCGCCGGTGCCAATGCTCGGGCACGCGCAAACGAGAATGCGGCGTCGCGATCCCTCGCGCCCGCCGCATTCCGGTGGTCAGCCTGAATTATGCCGCAATCAGCGCATCCATGGCATGGCGGCCGCTGGCCAGCGCCGCATTGACCGCTTCTTCACCCATGGCCAGGCCTTCGGCGCTGACGAAGCTGACGTCGGTGATGCCGAGGAAGCCCAGCACGCCGCGCAGGTAAGTTTCCTGGAAGTCCATCGCCTTGGCCGGGCCGCTGCTGTAGACGCCGCTGCGCGAGGTAAAGATGACGAACTTCTTGCCGTGCACGAGGCCGACCGGGCCGGTCTCGGTGTATTTGAAGGTGACGCCGGCACGGGCCACGTGGTCGATCCAGGACTTCAGCGTGGAGCTGACCGAGAAGTTGTACATCGGCGCGCCCACCACCACGATATCGGCAGCCAGCAGCTCGGCCACGACTTCGTCGGAGGTCTTGATCAGCTGCTTCTGCTCGTCATTGCGCTGCTCGGGCGGCGTGAAATACGCGCCGACCATGGACTCCGACAGGTGCGGCAGCGGGTTGGCCGCGAGGTCGCGCGTGACGACTTTGGCGCCCGGGTGGGCTGCCTTGAGCTTGTCGATGAATTCGCCGCTCAGCTGGCGCGAGACGGAACCGGTGCTGCGCACGCTGCTGTTGAGGTAGAGGATGGTGGTCATGGTGTTTTCCTTGGCTGGGGTGAACGGTGGGATCGCTTGCCTGCCGGATCAGGGCAGGTCGAACAACAGGAATTCGGCGGCTTCGCCGTGGCTGGCGGTGATGCTGGTCTCGCCTTCGAGCTTCAGCGCATCGCCGGTGTGCAAGCGGGTGCCGTTGACGTGCAGCGCGCCGCGGATCAGGTGCACGTATGCCCGACGGCCGGCAGCCAGCGTGTGGCTGGCGGCTTCATCGCCATCCAGCAGCGCCGCATACACGCGGGCGTCCTGGTGGATCGTGACCGAGCCTTCGGCGCCATCGGGCGAAGCCACCAGCCGCAGCCGGCCACGCTTGGATGCGGCATCGAAATGCTTCTCTTCATAGCCAGGCGCGATGCCTTGCACCGAGGGCTCGATCCAGATCTGCAGGAAATGCACCAGCTGGCTCGGCGAGTTGTTGAATTCGCTGTGCATGACGCCGGTACCGGCGCTCATGCGCTGCACGTCGCCATAGCGCAGCACCGAGCCGTTGCCCATGCTGTCTTTGTGCGCGAGCTCGCCGTCGAGCACGTAGGAGATGATCTCCATGTCGCGGTGGCCGTGCATGCCGAAGCCGCGCGCCGGCTGCACGCGGTCGTCATTGATCACCAGCAGCGGGCCAAAGCCAGTATGGCGCGGGTCGTAATAGCTGCCAAAGGAAAAGCTGTGGCGCGAATCGAGCCAGCCAAAGTTGGCAATGCCGCGGTCGTCTGCCTTGCGAATCTCGATCATGGTGGCTCCTGACATGCAATAATTTCGAATCAATCAGGCCGCAGTCCGGCTATTATCGGCTTCGATTTGACCCGCTAAATCCTGAGTATTTTCATCGGGATTTCATCGAGCACGCAGTATCCACGTTTGCACAGGGAAATAAAAGCGGAAAATTTCCCGAACTATCATCGAAAATTTCGAACATTCAAAACCATGCTGAAGCTGAGCCTCGATGCGCTGCAGGTGGTCGATGCGATCGACCGCTGCGGTTCCTTTGCGGCGGCCGCCAAGGAGCTGTATCGCGTGCCGTCGACGATTTCGTATGCGGTGGCGAAGCTGGAGGAGGACCTCGGCATACAGCTGTTCGAGCGCGCCGGCCCCCGAGTGACGCTGACCGAGGCCGGCCGCACGCTGCTGGACGAAGGGCGCCACCTGCTGCTGGCCGCGCGCGACCTCGAGCACAAGCTGAGGCGGGTGGCGAGCGGTTGGGAAGCGGAGTTTTCGATCGGGCTCGACGGACTGTTCCCGGCGCTGCTGCTGGCCGACGACATCCGCGATTTTTACCGGGCGACCGACAGCACGCGCTTGCGGCTGTCCTATGAGGCACTGTCAGGCACTTGGGAAGCCTTGCTGGATCGACGCGTGGACCTGGTGATCGGCGCGGCCGGCGAAGGCCCGCCCGGTGGCGGCTACAGCACGGCACCGCTGGGCACACTGGAATTCGTGTTCGTGGTCGCGCCCTCGCATCCACTGGCCGCGCTCGATCGACCGTTGCGCAAGGATGACCTGATGGCAGAGCGCATGGTGTCGGTGTCCGATTCCGCGCGCCGCCTGCCGCCGCGGACCGTGGGCTTGCTGATGGGGCAGGACACGCTGACCGTGGAAACGATGATCGACAAATTCAATTTCCAGCTGGCTGGCCTCGGTGCCGGCTACCTGCCTGCCAGCTGGGTGCAACCGGCGCTCGCGGCAGGGCGCCTGGTGCAGAAGACAGTCGAGGAAAAGCGGCTGCCCGAAACCTTTTGCATCGCATGGCGGACCGGTGAACGAGGCGCCGCGCTCGACTGGTGGATCGATCGCCTGCGCGACAGCCAGTTGATGGAAAGGCTCGCGCAACTGGCATGGAACAGCGCCGGCTGGATGGCGCCGCAATCGTCGCGTTAGGCTGGCGCTCCGGTTCGAGCGGGACTGAGGTCGGCGGCCGTGCTTCAGGCAGGCTGTCGCTGCTGCCAAGCCTGCGAGGACTTGCCTGCATCGCCGGCCTTGCCATGCTTGAGCACATAGCCTTGGCCATAGGCACTCGTCAGCGTGTAATGGCAGTGCGTCAGCGCCTCGATCTTGAAGCGCAGCTGGAACATCGCTACTCGCACATTGCTGCCCTCGACCGAACGCCCGGCCAGCCTGAACAGCAACTGCAATTCTTGCAGGGGTATCACGCTGCCGAATCGCGACAAAAACAATTCGGCCACCGAAATTTCACACGGCGTCAACACGACTGAATCGGTGCCATGCCAGAGGCGTCGCGCGTCGATCGCCAGTGACAACCGCGAACTGTCAGGCAAGATTCCACGGCGGGGCAGGCGCCTGAGTGCGCACAGTACGCGCAACGCCAGTTCGTGCGTTGCATCGATGCCGTTGACCCAGTCGGTGACGAACGAGGGCATGTCCGGCAGTTGAGTCGCTGTCAGTTCGCGCGCGAATGCGAGCATCACGGGTGGTGATGGGTCATCGCGGGCGGCGTCGCGGGTGAGCGCCGGATAATCGCGGCAAGTGGCCGACCAGAGCGCATCCAGGGTACTTTCATCCTGCACTTCGATCAGTATCACCGACCTTTGCATCGGCAGGCGGTCGAGGCAGGCACTGTTGAATGGCGACGGCAGTGCTTCGAGGTGCCAGTGCAGCGGTAGGGTGGCGGCGAGCTGGCGCGGGAATGCCGAGTCCTGACGAGCCAGTTCGGCAGCGAGACGGGCCAGGAGTTGCTCGCCCGCGACCCTCAACACGACCTTCATGTGCCAACAGCGGCAGCGGCGCGTCGTTCCAGCACTTCCTTGATGTTCTCCCACAGGCCGGCCTGCAACAAGCGCGAGCGCTCTTGTGATGCATAGAGCCGGATCTCGACCGTCGAGGTCCATTCGCAATCGCCCGCCAGCGCCAGCCGGCGCGCATCGAGGTCTTCGCGCACCATGCGCTCGGGCAGCCAGGCTATGCCCAATCCTATGCAGGCCAGCGATTGCAAGATGCGCGGATGCGGGCTTTGCGCGACGACATTGAAGTATGGGTCGCTCGGGCGGAAGCGGATCAGGCTGTTGCAAAGGCGGCCAAAGAAAGTCTCCTGCGGATACGACAGCAGCGGCAGGTTGCGCAGCCGTGCTTCGGACAACAGGTAGATCGCCTCGCCATCGTCATTCGCCTTGCACACGGGGACCACGCGATCGGTGCCGAGAATGATGGAGGGCGTCGCGCGTTCGTCGACGGCCATCGGCACCACCGGCGTGTGATAAACCATCAGCAGGTCACAGCGGCTGCCGGACAGGGCCACCAGCCCTTCATACGTTTCGCCGGCCGTGATCTCGAATTTCAGTCCGCTGATGTGATGGTCGACATGCTCTATCCATTGCGGCAGGAATTGCTGCGTAAGCGAATACGCGACGAACAGCTTGACGCCGGAAAAGGCCTTGCTGCGATGTCCGAGGGCGACGCGCGTGTCATGCAGCTGCCGCACCATCTCCCGCGCCGCGTCGCGAAACAGGTGGCCTGCCATCGTCAATCGTGGCGGTACGGTGTCGCGATCAACCAGCGGTATGCCTATCCATTCCTCCAGCGAGCGTATCCGGCGGCTGAAGGCTGATTGCGTGACATTCCTCGCCTGGGCCGCCCGCGTGAAACTGGACAGGTCCGACAGAACCAGGAAGTCTTCCAGCCATTCGATGTCCATTCGACCCCCTCACACCATTCCGACAGGATGTTTCCCCGGAAAAATTTTAATTATTAAAAGTTTAACTTTCTTAATTCCAGACTCTAATCAAAATGGCTTCCATGAAAAAGAGTCTGGCGGGCTGTCAATCGGACTTTAGGGACGTCGAAGGGCGAACCCGATGAAAGTTGTCGCGGGGCGGCAACGAAAATGGGCGATCCGGACGCGATGCGGCTGAGATGGCCGCAGGTAAAGCCCGTTGGGAACGGCTGCTGTCGATGCAGCGCCGCTAGTAGCGCATTGACGCAGCGACTGGCCGCATACGTGGGAATGCGACATGTCGGGCCGTTTGCAGCGGCATTGGGCGCGTTGCCAAGGAAATTGCTTGCGACCGGCAGGGCGCAGGTCAGCAACACGCCGGCTTTAGGAACGTAGCAAATGGCCGGGTGAAAAAAAACCGCCGGCAAAAGCCGGCGGTTTCGGGTCAGGGAACGACGGGCGCTCAGTGAGCGTTGATGTCGTTGTCCTTGGTCTCTTTGACGAACAGCAGACCGACCACGGCCGTCACCAGTGCGATGATTATCGGGTACCACAGGCCGTAGTAGATATCGCCCTTGAACGCGACCAGCGCGAACGAGGTCGTCGGCAGCAGGCCGCCGAACCAGCCGTTACCGATATGGTAGGGCAGCGACATCGAGGTGTAGCGGATACGGGTCGGGAACATCTCGACCAGCATCGCTGCGATCGGGCCGTAGACCATGGTCACGTAGATGACCAGGATGAACAGCAGCAGCAGGACCATCGGCTTGTTGATCTGGGCCGGGTCAGCCTTCGCCGGGTAGCCGGCTTCCTTGATCATTTCCTTCAGCGCGTCGGAGAACTCCTTGTCCTTCGCTGCCGCGTCTTCCTTCGACAGGCCAGCCGAGCTGTATGCCGCCAGTTCCTTGTCGCCGACCTTGATCACCGCCGGGGTGCCGGCCGGAGCCGCCACATTCTGGTAGTTGACCGATGCGGCAGCCAGCTTGGCCTTCGCGATGTCGCACGACGACGTGAACTTCTTGGTGCCGGTCGGGTTGAACTGGAACTGGCACTCTGCCGGATCAGCAACGACAGTCACCGGCGACGACATCTGGGCTTTTTCCAGTGCCGGGTTCGCGTAGTGGGTCAGGCCCTTGAAGATCGGGAAGAAGGTGGCGGCAGCGATCACGCAACCGGCCATGATGATGTTCTTGCGGCCGATCTTGTCCGACAGCGAACCGAACACGATGAAGAACGGCGTGCCGATCAGCAGCGAGGCAGCGATCAGGATGTTGGCAGTGGCGCCATCGACCTTCAGCGTCTGCGTCAGGAAGAACAGCGCATAGAACTGGCCGGTGTACCAGACCACGGCCTGGCCGGCGGTCAGGCCGACGAGGGCCAGGATGACGACCTTCAGGTTCTTCCACTGGCCGAAGGCTTCCGACAGCGGGGCCTTCGAGACCTTGCCTTCTTCCTTCATCTTCTGGAAGGCCGGCGATTCATTCATCGACAGGCGGATCCAGACGGAGATACCGAGCAGGAAGACCGACACCAGGAACGGCACGCGCCAGCCCCAGTCAGCAAAGGCTTCTTCGCCGATTGCGGTACGGGTCGCCAGGATGACCATCAGCGACAGGAACAGGCCCAGGGTCGCGGTGGTCTGGATCCAGGCGGTGAATGCGCCGCGCTTGTCGTCCGGAGCGTGCTCGGCCACATAGGTGGCTGCACCGCCGTATTCGCCGCCGAGCGCGAGGCCCTGCAGGATGCGCAGCGAGATCAGGATCACCGGAGCGGAGATGCCGATGCTGGCATAGTTGGGCAGCAGGCCGACGATGAAGGTCGACATACCCATGATCAGGATTGTCACCAGGAAGGTGTACTTGCGGCCGACCATGTCGCCGAGGCGGCCGAACACGATCGCGCCGAACGGACGCACCAGAAAGCCTGCGGCAAAAGCCAGCAGCGCGAAGATGAATCCGGTGTTCGGGTCAGTGCCGGCAAAGAACTGTTTCGCGATGATCGCAGCCAGCGAGCCGTACAGATAGAAGTCGTACCATTCGAAAACGGTGCCAAGCGAAGATGCGAAAATGACTTTCCGCTCTTCGGCAGTGATGCCAGCCGAAGCCTGGGCAGTTGCCATGATGTCTCCTTGATTTTATAGGGATGGTTCAAATTACCCAGCGGGCATTCACAAGTGGCTGCAAGCCTGAGAGACAGCTTTGGTACAGGGCGGCTGCTTGTGGGTGCCTGATGTGCAATTTGCCGGAGTGTAGGCAGCGAAACTTACGCAGTGCTTGCTGAAGCTTACAGAAGCTTACGGACCGGCTTCGATGCGATTCGCTTGCTTCGGTGCCAAATAGAACGGTCGTACATACAACTATGCTATTCTCGAAAACTGCTTTTCCCGCCTTATAAAAATAGAAAATCCGGAGACTTTCATGACTGATGCCGTCATCGTTTCGACCGCCCGCACGCCGCTCGCCAAATCCTGGAAGGGCAGCTTCAACATGACGCACGGCGCAACCCTCGGGGGCGCCGCACTGGCGGCTGCCATCGAACGTGCCGGCATCGATCCGGCGCAGGTCGAAGACGTGATGATGGGCTGCGCGAATCCCGAAGGCGCGACCGGCTGGAACATCGCGCGCCAGATCGCGCTGCGCGGCGGCTGCCCGGTCAGCACCGGCGGCATCACGATCAATCGCTTCTGTTCTTCAGGATTGCAGACGATCGCCAGCGCGGCCCAGCGCATCATCGCCGGTGAAGGCGACATCTATGCGGCCGGCGGCGTCGAGTCCATCTCCTGCGTGCAGAATGAAATGAACATGCACATGTTCAAGGAAGACTGGCTGTCCGAGCACAAGCCGGAAATCTACTGGCCGATGCTGCAGACCGCCGAGAACGTCGCCAAGCGCTACAACATTGCACGCGACCGTCAGGATCACTACGGCGTGCAGAGCCAGCAGCGCGCATTCGCCGCGCGTGAGGCCGGCAAATTCGATGACGAGATCGTGCCGGTGACAACCCGCATGGCGGTGGCTGACAAAAACACCGGCCAGATCGTCACCCGCGACGTGACGGTCTCGGTCGACGAAGGCATCCGCGGTGATACCACCTATGAAGGCGTGTCCCAGATCCGTACTGCCGTGCCGGGTGGCGTGGTCGCCGCCGGCAATGCGAGCCAGTTCTCCGACGGTGCCTCGGTCGCCATCGTGATGAGTGACAAGGCAGCGGCAGCGTCTGGCAAGAAGCCGCTGGGCGTGTTCCGCGGTTTTGCCGTCTCCGGTTGCGAGCCGGATGAAATGGGCATTGGTCCCGTGTTCGCCATTCCCAAGCTGCTGAAGCAGACGGGCGTCAAGATCGACGACATCGGCCTGTGGGAACTGAATGAAGCGTTTGCAGTGCAGGTGCTGTATTGCGCCGACAAGCTCGGCATCCCGATGGACAGGCTCAACGTCAATGGCGGCGCGATTGCGCTTGGCCATCCTTACGGTATGTCCGGCGCGCGCCTGACCGGCCACGCGCTGATCGAAGGCAAGCGCCGTGGCGCAAAGTATGTGGTCGTCACCATGTGCATCGGCGGTGGCCAGGGCGCTGCCGGCCTGTTCGAAGTGTTGTGAGCCTGATCCTTTCCCGGCGCGACCTCGACTTCCTGCTGTACGAGTGGCTGGATGCGGGCGCGCTGTGCGGGCGTGCGCGTTTCGCCGACCACAACCGCGAGACCTTCGATGCAGTGCTTGACCTGTGCGCGCAGCTCGCCACCGACCAGTTCGCGCCGCACAACCGCAAATCCGACCTCAACGAGCCGAGCTTTGACGGCGACAAGGTCACGCTGATTCCCGAAGTCGGCACGGCGCTCAAAACCTTCTGCGATGCAGGCCTGATGGCGGCCGGGCATGACTATGAACTTGGCGGCATGCAGCTGCCCTGCGTGATCGAGAAAGCCGGCTTCGCATGGTTCAAGGCCGCCAATGTCGCCACCGCAGCCTACCCGATGCTCACCATCGGCAATGCGAACACGCTGCTCAAGTGCGGCACGCCTGATCAAATCGAAACTTATGTGAAGCCGATGCTGGCCGGCCGCTTCCTTGGCACCATGTGCCTGTCCGAGCCGCAGGCCGGCTCCAGCCTGTCCGACATCACCACCCGCGCCGAGCCGCAGCCCGATGGCAGTTACCGGCTTCGCGGCAACAAGATGTGGATCTCGGGAGGCGAGCATGAACTGTCGGAGAACATCGTCCATCTGGTGCTGGCCAAGGTGCCGGGCCCGGATGGCAAGCTGATTCCCGGCGTGAAGGGCATTTCGCTGTTCGTGGTGCCGAAGTTCCTCGTGAACGACGATGGCAGCCGCGGCGAGCGCAACGACATCGCCCTCGCAGGCCTGAATCACAAGATGGGTTATCGCGGCACCACCAATTGCCTGCTGAACTTTGGCGAGGGCAAGTTCATGCCCCAGGGGCGAGCGGGTGCCATCGGCCATCTGGTCGGCACGCTGCACCAGGGTCTGGCCGCGATGTTCAACATGATGAACGAGGCACGCATCGGCGTCGGCCTCGGTGCCGTCATGCTGGGCTACACCGGCTACCTGCATGCGCTCGACTATGCGCGCAACCGTCCGCAAGGACGCCACCCGCAGGCCAAGGATCCGGCGCAGCCGCAGGTAAAGATCATCGAGCATGCGGACGTACGGCGCATGCTGCTCGCACAAAAGGCCTATGTCGAAGGCGCGCTGGCGCTGGTGCTGTATTGCGCGCGGCTGGTCGATGATGAAAAGACCGCCCTCGATGCCGCAACCCGCGCGCAAGCCACGCTGCTGCTCGACATCCTGACCCCGATCGCCAAGTCATGGCCATCGCAATGGTGCCTGGAGGCGAACTCGCTGGCGATACAGGTGCACGGCGGCTACGGCTATACCCGCGACTATGCGGTCGAACAGTTCTACCGCGACAACCGGCTCAATCCCATCCATGAAGGCACGCACGGCATACAGGCGCTCGACCTGCTGGGCCGCAAGGTGGCGATGCGCAATGGCGACGCCTTCCGTTTGCTGAGCGAGAAAGTGATGGCAACCGTGGCACGTGCCGGCGACATGCCGCAAGCGGTGGCGCTGGCGCGCCGCTGGCAGCGGCTGGCCGAGGTCACGCAACAACTGCACACGACCGGTGACCTGAACCTGACGCTGGCCAACGCGACCGTCTACCTCGAAGCCTTCGGGCATCTGGTGCTGGGCTGGATCTGGCTCGAACAGTACCTGGCCGCACAAGGACAGGATGCCGACGCAGGCAGCGATGCCGATTTCTATGCGGGCAAGCGCCAGGCTTGCCTGTGGTTCCATGCGAATGAAGTGATCAGAGTCGATGCTCAGCTCGATTTGCTGGCCTCGCTCGACGTCACTGCGCTGCAGATGCAGGATGCATGGTTCTGACGATCAGGACACTCCCCACCCGTAACAACGTACAAGCAAGGCAACTGGCATGATCAAGCATATCGTGATGTGGCAATTGAAAGACGAAGCCGAAGGTGCAGACAAGGCGACCAATGCACGCAAGATGAAAGCGCTGCTTGATGACTGTTCCGACATCGTGCCCGGCATCCTGAAATTCGAAGTGGCACTGGCCGAGCCAGGACTGGAGTGCACCTATGACGTGGTGCTGTACTCCGAATTCGAATCGGCCGCCGCACTCGACGCCTACCAGAACCATCCGCAGCATGTGGCGCTGAAGCCCTTCGTCGGTGCAGTCCGGCAGGCGCGCCAATGCATGGATTACGCCGCCTGACGACGGTCGCCTGCATGGACAAGCCCGCATTCCCGGTAGCGATCCCTTTCCTCGAGGAGCTCGGCGTCGAGTTCCTCGGCATGGGCGACGGCCGCGCGCGGATCGCGCTCGACCTGAAGCCCGGTCACATGAACAGCTGGCAGGTCACGCACGGCGGCGTGGTGATGACCTTGCTGGATGTTGCCATGTCGCTGGCCGGCCGTTCGCTGGACCCGGATTCGCGCGCCGGCGTCACGGTCGAAATGAAGACCAGTTTCCTGCAACCCGGTGGCCGGCCCGGCAACCGCCTGGTCGCCACTGGACACGCCTTTCATCGCTCGACCACGATGTGCTTCTGCGAGGCCGACCTGCATGATGGTGACAAGCTGGTCGCCAAGGCGATGGGCACCTTCAAATACCTGAAGCGGCTCGACGTAGCCGCCAAACTGTAAAAGGATACGACGATGAGCACTTACCAGAGGATCGTGCTGGCTTCGCGCCCGCAAGGCGTGGTCGCGGCGGATAACTTCCGCCTCGAGACCTTGCCGGTGCCGGCGATCGCCGACGGCCAGGTCCTGGTGCGCAACCATTACCTGTCGCTCGACCCGTACATGCGGATGCGCATGGACGACGCGAAGAGCTATGCCGCGCCGCAGGCGCTGGACGAGACCATGATTGGCGGTACCGTCGGAGAAGTGATCGATTCCAAGCATCCGAAATTCAAGGCCGGCGACAAGGTGGTCGGCATGTTGGGCTGGACCGAGATCGGCGTGTCGGACGGCACGTTGCTCAAGAAAGTCAGCGAAGGCCAGGTGCCTTTGTCGGCATATCTGGGCGCCGTTGGCATGCCGGGTATGACCGCCTGGTACGGGCTGACGCAGATCATTCAGCCCAAGGCCGACCAGACCATTGCGGTGTCGGCTGCCAGCGGTGCTGTCGGCAGCGTCGTCGGCCAACTGGCGAAGCTGCGCGGCTGCCGCGTGATCGGCATTGCGGGCGGCAAGCAGAAATGCGACTACGTGGTCAACGAGCTGGGCTTCGACGCCTGCATCGACTACAAGGGCGGCAACCTGTTCAGGGATGTAAAGGCTGCGGCGCCGGATGGCATCGACGGCCTGTTCGAGAACGTTGGCGGCGTGGTGATGGATGCGACGCTGGCGCGCATGAATCCCTTCGGCCGCGTCGCCTTGTGCGGGCTGATCTCGGGCTATGACGGCAACCCCATGCCGATACACAATCTGCATGCAGTGCTGGCCATGCGCCTGATGGTGCAGGGCTTCATCGTTTCCGAGCACATGGAATTCTGGTCGCAAGGGCTGGGAGAACTGGGGCAGCTGGTAGCCGAGGGCAAGCTCACATTCCGCGAAACGATTGCCGACGGGCTGGCGGCGGCTCCCGCCGCCTTCATGGGCCTGCTGCGCGGGAAGAACTTTGGCAAGCAGCTGGTCAGGCTGGCCTGAGGCCACTGCCGCTGGCGCGGGCGATACTTCGCATCGACGACGACTTCCGGAACAGGAACGCTGAATGAAACAGTTCAAGGGCAGAGTGGCAGTCATTACCGGTGCGGCCAGCGGCTTCGGTCGCGAGTTCGCGCTGCTTGGCCAGCGGCTGGGCATGAAGCTGGTATTGGCCGATGTGCAGGCGCAGGCCTTGCATCAGTTCGCCGACGAGTTGGGCGCCCAGGGCACGGCTGTCGTCGCACAGGTCTGCGACGTGCGCAAGGGCGAGCAGGTCGAGGCCCTGGCCCGCAAGGCGATGGACGCCTTCGGCGCCGTTCATCTGGTCTTCAATAATGCCGGCGTCGGCGCCGGCGGACTGGTTTGGGAGAGCACGCAGGCCGACTGGGAGTGGGTGCTGGGCGTGAACTTGTGGGGGGTGATCCATGGCGTGCGCGTGTTCACGCCGCTGATGCTCGAGTGCGCAAAGCATGATCCCGGGTATGAAGGCCACATCGTCAACACCGCATCGATGGCCGGCTTGCTGAATCCGCCGACGATGGGCGTCTACAACGTGTCCAAGCATGCAGTGGTGTCGCTGAGCGAGTCGCTGTACCACGACCTGTCACTGGTCGAGGCACCGATAGGCGCGTCGGTGCTGTGCCCGTACTTCGTGCAGACCGGCATCAGCCAGTCGCACAAGATCCGTCCCGATGACGTGAAGGCCGATGCCGCGCCGACCATCAGCCAGCAGGTATCGCAGGCCGTGCTGGAGAAGGCCGTCGCTTCCGGCAAGGTCAGCGCGTCCGAAGTGGCGCAGCGCACCTTCGATGCGATCCGCGACGGCACGTTCTACATCTATTCCCATCCGCAGGCGCTGGGCAATGTACAGCACCGGATGGAAGACATCGTTGCCGGCCGCAATCCTTCCGACCCCTACGAGGCAACGCCACATGTGCGCGAAAAGCTTCGGGCCGGCCTGAAGGGACAGGGCTGACGCCATGGGCACCGGGGCCGGCGGCGATAGCGGCGCGCAAGGCCGCGTCATTAGCGGCCAGCATGCGCGCCTGCCCGGCGGCGTACAGCTTCACTATGCGAGTGCCGGCGATCCCGGCCGGCCCTTGCTGTTGTTCCTGCATGGTTTCCCCGAGTTCTGGTTTGCGTGGCATGCGCAGCTTCAGCGCTTTGGCGGCGACTGGTTCGCGGTGGCGCCGGATCTGCGGGGCTACAACCTGTCTGACCAGCCCGGAGACATCGACGCGTACAAGGCGCGTTACCTGCTGCAGGACATCGCCGAACTGATCGCAGCTGTCGGCCATCGTGACTGCGTGCTGGTCGGGCATGACTGGGGCGGCGCGCTGGCCTGGCAATTCGCGATCAGGCATCCCGAAATGGTCCGCAAGCTCCTGATCATCAATGCAACCCATCCGGTGCCCTTTGCCGAAGGGCTTGCGCATGATCCGAAACAGCAGGAAGCCAGCCAGTACATGAACTGGCTGCGTGCCGACGGCTCGGAGCAGGCACTGGCCAGGGATGATTTCAGCGTGATGGAAAAGTTCATGCTGGGCATGGGCAGCAGCCCGGCTTGGTTCGACGCCGCTACCCGCGCGACGTATCACGCCAGCTGGCGCCGGGGCCTGCGCGGTGGCGTGAACTACTATCGTGCGTCGCCCATCCATCCGCCGACAGCGACAGAAGCGGGCGCGGCCGGCCTCGCGCTCGATCCGGACAAGTTCCGCGTGCAGGTGCCGGTGCGCGTGCTGTGGGGCGAGCAGGACAAGGCGATGCTTGCCACGCTGGTGGATGGCCTTGATCGCTTTGTCGCCGACCTGAACGTGACGCGCGTGCCCGATGCCAGTCACTGGATCGTGCATGAACAGCCGGCACTGGTGAATGACTGGCTGGCGCAGTGCCTTGCCGGGTAAAGACCGCAAGAACAGACAACAAAAGCAGACAATAAAAACAGACAACGAGACGAACGACAGTACAAACATGCCAAAACAGGATTTCAGCTTTACCCACGGTCTGCGCGTGCGCTGGTCCGAGGTGGACATGCAGGCCATCGTCTTCAATGGCAATTACCTGAATTACTTCGATGTCGCCTTCACCGAATACTGGCGTGCCACCGGCTTGCCGGACGTGCTGGCCCAAGCCGAGGCCGGGCTGGAGCTATTTGCACGCAAGGCCACGGTTGAATACCACGCGCCGGCGCGCTTTGACGACCTGCTGGAGATCGGCGTGCGCTGTGCAGCGCTGGGCCGCAGCTCGCTGCGTTTCGTGCTGGAGATTTACCGCGCTGACGAGATGCTGGTATCGGGCGAGATGATGTACGTGCATGCGAACAGCCGCGTCCGGCAGAGCGAGCCGGTGCCTGACCATTGGCGAGACGTGCTGACTGCGTTTGAACAAGCACTGCCGGTGCAATCATGAATCCGCGGATCGTGATCGGCGACTGGGACAGCGTCCGCGACCATGCGCAGGCCTTGCGTATCGAGGTGTTCGTGGTCGAGCAGGGGGTGCCGGTCGAACTGGAATGGGATGAGGCCGACGAGGTCAGCATTCATGCAGTCGCCTATGACGAGGAAGGCCAGCCGGTGGCGACCGGGCGCTTGCTTCCAGACGGGCACGTCGGACGTATGGCTGTGCGCAAGTCCGCGCGCAGGCAGGGAATTGGTGCTGAGGTGTTACGGGCCTTGCTTGATGAGGCGCGTCGCCTCGGCTACGGAGAATTGGTGCTGCACGCGCAGACCCATGCAACCGGATTCTATTTGCAGCATGGGTTCAAGCTCGAAGGCGAGGAATTCATGGAGGCCGGCATACCGCATTTTCGTATGCGGCTGAGTATTTAGTTCCTGAATAAATACTATTTCATAGAAGTGGTTGTTCATCAGGCATTGCCTGAAGTTCTTTATGATCGTCAAATTTATTGACGCTAATCGCCCCGTCGACTTTGACGAAACCTTCGATACGATGAAATTTTCCACTGCCGCACTCCTGCAGCATTCCGAGAGCATGACCGAACAGATCGCGGCGCTCCATCGTCGGGTGATGGCCAGTTTTCCGGTCGTGGACAGGTTTGCGTGCGTGCTGTACGACAGCGACGATGATTTGTTGAAGACCTTCATCAACAGCACGCGGGGCGGCGAGCCTTTGGCGAATTACGAATTCAAGCTGTCGAACAGCCATTCGTTGAGCGAATTGGTGCGCAAGCGGGAAGTCCGTGTGCTGGACGACATTCCACAGGAAATCGATTCACAGGCAACCCATGCGCGTTGGGTGGAAGGCCAAGGTTACCTGTCGTCCTTCACCGTACCGATGTTCAATGGCGATGACTTGCTGGGTTTCGTGTTTTTCGATGCCCGGCAGCGCGCCGCTTTTTCGCCCGGGATCCAGATTGACCTGATGCTGTACTGCAGCCTGATCTCGATGGCCATCCTCAACGAAATCTCGGCCGTTCGCACGATGGTGGAATCCATACGCGTGGCGCGGGACCTGGCCGAAGTGCGGGATTTCGAGACGGGCACCCATCTGGAACGCATGTCCCGATACGCACGCATCGTCGCCAAGGCGATTGCTCCTGCGCGAGGCTTGTCGGATGAATTCATTGAATCGATTTTTTTGTTCGCGCCGTTGCACGACATCGGAAAAATCGGCATACCCGATCGCATCTTGCTCAAGACCGGTCGTTACACGGATGAAGAGCGCATGATCGTGCGCAGCCATGTTGACAAGGGCGTGCAGATCGTGGAACGCATTGTCGGCCAGGCTGCTGAAAAAAGCCTCGTGAACGGAAAGATCTTGCGCAACATCGTCGCCTGCCATCATGAATACCTGAACGGCTCCGGTTACCCGCGCGGACTCAGCGGCGACGCCGTTCCGATCGAGGCAAGGATTGTGACCGTGGCCGACATTTACGACGCCTTGACCACCCGTCGTCCGTACAAGGAAGGGTGGCCGCAGTCCAGGGCATTCGATGAGATGAGAACGATGCAGGCAGAGGGAAAGCTGGATCCGGATTGCGTCGACGCCCTGATCGCCCACGCGCAAGAACTGCTGGAGATTCAGCAAAAATTCGCCGAATAAACGCGACCGCAACGGCCACCCGGATGGCCGTCCATCCCCGCTCACACGCTAGCGGATCACGCGTTCCTTCAATTCGGCAGCACCACCGCTACGCACGCGCACAAGGGTGGATGCCCGCGTGCCATAACCGTCGGACTCGATGCAGATCGGCGACAGCAGTCTTTCCCATTCAAGGCTGACGCCGGTCTTGGGCAGCCTGCAATCGGAGGCTCGGGTGGTGTCGGTCAGCATCTCGAAATAGGCATCGTCCGGCGCGCACTGGCACAGCAGGCTGGCGAACTGGGCCTTGGCCCGCACGACCTTGGGCCAGGGCGTATCGAGCGAGCCGTTCGACAGGCCATAGACGCCGGGCTCGAGCGCTTTGAATTCGACGATATTCCCGCTGTCACTGTCGGTCGCGCCGTTGGTGATCCAATACAGCGCATGTTCATCGCCGAAGATCAGGTTGAAGCCGTGATAGTCATGCGCCATATCCCGCACTTGCGTCAGGTAGTCGAGCGGATCGATATCGGACGACAGGAAATTGGCGACCAGCTCGCCGCGCGAGCGCTTGTCGTCGGGCTTGGGTAAACCGGTGCGTATGTTGGTCAGCGCAGCGACGCGGCCGCGCCGGTTGATGCCCAGCCAGCTGCCACCCGCCTGCATGTCGCGTCCCGCATAGACGCCGGGACGATCAATCCACCACGCAGCGGCCTGCGTTGGCCGGACAAAAAATTCATCGCGATTCGCTGCCAGCACCAGCGGGCAGTTCGGCACCAGTTTCCATGCGAAGACGATCAGGCACATGGGACAAGGTCCACGAAAGTTTCGACGTGGCGGTCGCCATCAATCAGCGTCAGGGCCGTGGCTGCGCCGGCCAGCGCGGAAGCAAAGCCTTCCGGCACGTCGGGATAAATTTCCATCCAGGTCTGGCGACCTTCCTTTTCTTCCGGCCGGCGCTTCAGCGCAGCCTGCAAGCGGTGGCTGTGTGACAGCGCGCGTTGCATCGCCTCGACCTGCGGCTGCAGGCGGGCGGCGTCTTCGATGCGGACACGGTAGTAGACGTACAGATCCATCAGGTCCGCTTGCCGTTCAGGCCGGATCGGCCAGTTCGTAGGGGAGCGCGGCAAACTGCAGCGGCGTGCCATTGGCAGAACCGACGCGCACCACGGTGCCGGCCAGTTCCATCTTCAATTCGACCAGGCAGGCGATGCGCCGGTCGGGTCCGCGCTCGGCATTGGCGATCATGCCGCAGGGCTGGCCGGGATCAGCATCGGAATACACGTCAACGCCGGCCGCAGCGGCAGTGCCGCCAGTAATGTCACCGGCAGCTTCGTCGATGTACGCGAGCAGCGCGCGGCGCTTGAGCTTGCCGAGGTACTGGCTGCGCGCGACGATCTCCTGCCCCGGATAGCAGCCCTTGCGGAAGTTGACGCCGCCGACCAGCTCGAAGTTGATCATCTGCGGCACGAACTGTTCTTTGGTCGCTTCGACCACTTGCGGCAGCCCGGCGATGATTTCGCTCCAGCGCCACAGCGCCGCCGGTGCTGTGGGCAGCGTCGCGGCCTGCTGCTGCCAGAACGACATCGCCTGTGCGAGCGGTCCGGCCCACAGCCAGCGCTTGAGCCCGCCGGCATCGGGCACGCGCAGCCAGGCACCGCCATCGCGGTCGTCGCGCTGCCACGGCGTGCCGCCCATGGATTCAGGGGTGGCGCCACCGATCAGCACGATGCCATCGCTGACATCGGCCAGCTTGACCTTGGCGCGCAGCACGAACATCTGCAGCCGCTTCAGCGTGGCCGGCAGCAGTTCGCGCGGCAGCGCCAGCAAGACGCGTTCGCCGGCGCGCCACATCAGCATCGTTGCCAGCAAACGGCCCTTGGGCGAGCAATAGCCAACCAGCCGCGCATCGTCTTCGGCCAGGTGCTCGACATCATTGGTCAGCTGGTTGTGCAGGAAGTGAACGACGTCGTCGCCGGTCGCGGCGATCACGCCGAGGTGGGTCAGCGCGCACAGGAAGCCCGGGCCGCTCGCAGCGGGGCGTGCCGCATTCGCGCCTTCGATCGGTGCGAAAGTCTGCAGGGCGCCATGGGCGTGCAGGAAGTCGGGCCAGGAAACAGCGGTGTCGGACATGAAATCAGGGAAAATACGCGTTGGCGACTATCATTACGCCGGAATTATAGAGGCGCTCGCCATTTGGTGCCGGCCGCGGGATTGCCGCGGCAAGACAATACGGTCCGCCCGTGCCCGTCCGGCACGCAGGCAGGTCCGGCCTGGGGAATGAGGATGAGGTTTATCAAAAAGGCGCTGGCGCTGGGACTGTTGCTTGCGGTGCTGGCGGCTGCGTTTGTCATTTATTGGTCACGTGAACCGTTGATCGTTGACGGCTCGCCGGCCGTCGAGTTCAACATCACGCAAGGCAGCAGCATGCGCAGCGCGATGCGGCAGGTGCGCGATGCGGGCGTGCCGGCTTCGCCATGGTTGATGGAGATTCTCGCCCGCGGCCTCGGCAGTCCGCCGATCCGGGCCGGCAGCTATCGGATCGAGCCGGGCACGACGCCGCTGAAGCTGGTCGACAAACTGTCGCGCGGCGATACGATCAAGGAAACCCTGACCATCGTCGAAGGCTGGACCTTTGCGCAGATGCGCGCCGAGATGGGCCGCAACCGCCACCTGCGGCCGGAGAGCATGAGCCTGTCCGACGAAGAGCTGCTGCAGAAGGTGGCACCGGGCTACAAGCATCCGGAAGGGCTGTTTTATCCGGATACCTATTTCTACGACCGTGGCGCCAGCGACCTGCTGGTGATGCAGCAGGCGCACCAGCGGATGCTGAAGATGCTCGAACAAAGCTGGGGCAAGCGCAGCGCCGACCTGCCGTTCACGAACCCGTATGAGGCGCTGATCATGGCATCCATCGTCGAGAAGGAAACCGGACGCGAAGCCGATCGCATTCATGTCGCCGCAGTTTTCGTGAACCGGCTCAGGCGCGGCATGATGCTGCAGACCGACCCCACTGTCATCTACGGCATCGGCCCTTCGTTCGACGGCAACCTGCGCAAGGTCGACCTGCAAACCGAAACGCCGTACAACACTTACATGCGCACTGGCCTGCCGCCGACGCCGATTTCGCTGCCCGGCAAGGCCTCGCTGGATGCCGCGCTCAACCCGGCGCCGGGCAATGAGCTGTACTTCGTCGCCCGCGGCGACGGCAGCAGCGAATTCTCCAGCAACCTCGACGACCACAACCGGGCCGTCAACAAATACCAGCGGCGCTGAACGCCGCGCATCACGACAGCAAATCGCATGAACCGAGGAAAATTCATCAGCTTTGAAGGCGTCGACGGTGCCGGCAAGTCCACCCACGTCGACGCTGCCTGCGACTGGCTGCGCGCGCAGGGCCATACCGTCGTCAGTACCCGCGAGCCCGGCGGCACGCCGCTTGGCGAAAAGCTGCGCGAACTGCTGCTGCATGAACCGATGCACCTCGAGACCGAGGCCTTGCTGATGTTCGCCGCCCGTCGCGAACACATCGCCCAAGTGATCGAACCGGCGCTCGCACGCGGCGACTGGGTGGTGTCGGATCGTTTCACCGATGCGACTTTTGCCTATCAGGGCGGCGGGCGCAAGCTGGGCTTGCCCAAGCTCGAGGTGCTGGAGCACTGGGTGCATGCCGACCTGCAGCCCGACATGACGCTGCTGTTCGACGTGCCATTGGACGTGGCGCGCGAACGCCTGAACCGCAGCCGCACGCTGGACAAGTTCGAGCAGGAAAAGGACGACTTCTTCACCGGCGTGCGTGCGGCTTACCTGCAGCGCGCCGCGCAATTCCCGGCGCGCGTCAAGGTGGTGGATGCCACGCGCACCGTCGAACAGGTCTGGCAGCAGGTCGAAGGCCTGCTGGCATCGCTCTGAATGCAGCTAGAGAAGACACGATGAGCGAGACCGCACTCTATCCGTGGCAGCAGCGCGACTGGGCGCAGCTGCAGCAAATGCGCGAGCGCCTGCCGCACGCCATTCTGTTGCATGGCCCCGAAGGCACCGGCAAGGTCGCCTTTGCGCATGCGTTCGCGGCAGCGCTGCTGTGCGAATCGCCCAAGGCAAGCGGCGAGGCTTGTGGCAGCTGCGCGTCCTGCGGCTGGTTTGCGCAATACAGCCATCCTGATTTCCGTCGGCTGCGTCCCGAAGCGCTGGATGCCGAAGAAGCGGAAGAAGCTGCCGAAGCTGCCGACGACGGCAGCGGCAAGAAATCGTCCGGCAAGGCGCCGTCGAAAGACATCCGCATCGAACAGGTGCGCGCGCTGGCCAGCTTCATGAACGTCTCGACGCACCGCTCCGGGCTGCGCATCGTGCTGCTGTACCCGGCCGAGGCGCTCAATTCAGCATCGGCCAATGCCTTGCTGAAGACGCTCGAAGAGCCGCCGCCCGACACCCTGTTCCTGCTGGTCACGCATCGCATAGACCGCCTGTTGCCGACCATCCTGTCGCGTTGCCGCAAGTTCGCCATGGCCACGCCCGACCAAGCATCGGCGCTGGCCTGGCTGAATGCCGAAGGCGTGAAGGACGCAGAGCGCTGGCTGGCCGAGCAGGGCGGTGCGCCGTTGGCCGCGCTGGCGGCAGCGCAGGGAGAGACCGGTGCCGATCGTGACGAATTGCTGGCGCTGCTGGCCAAGCCCGAGCGCGCGCTGGCGCTGGTCGTCGCGGATCGGCTACAGAAAGCACCGTTGTCGCAACTCGTCGACTGGCTGCAGCGCTGGTTGTATGACCTCGCGTCGCTGAAGCTCGGCGGTCGTGTACGCTACTTCCCGCATCACCAGAAGAGCCTCGCCGCACTGGCGTCACGCGTGACGGCCGAACAGTTGCAGCAGGCGCTGAAGGATGCCGGCGCACGGCGTGCCGTGGCGGACCACCCGCTGTCGGCGCGCCTGTTCATCGAGGATATGCTGCTGGCCTATGCCGGCCTGTTTCGCTGAGCGTCACGCCGCCCTCTGAATCCCGATGCAGGAGTCCGCGATGTCAGTCGCCCGGCCGGCCGTGATTTCGCATGCGATCGATGACCGCGATGCGCTGTACCTGTCCTACATGCCTTTCCTGCTGAATGGCGGTATCTTCGTTCCCTGCCATCGCGACTGCGAGCTGGGCGACGAGGTCTTCCTGTTGCTGAGCCTGCCGGATGACGAACGCCGCCATACGGTGGCGGGGAAGGTCGCCTGGATCACGCCGCCTGGTTCGCCCCGCACCGAAGGCATCGGCATTCATTTCGCCGATGACGATACCGGCAAGCGGCTGAAGCACAAGATCGAGGACATCCTCGGCACCCTGCTGTCATCCGACCAGCCCACGCATACGCTGTGACGGCGCTGCACGCCCGACGGCAAACCTGTCCCGCAGCGTAAAATAGCGTGCTTGTAGCCGGGGCGGCAGCGCGCCTGACCTGCCGCCTCGCGAAATTGCCTCGTTTGCCCATGTTCATTGATTCGCACTGCCATATCGACTTCCCGGAACTTGCCGGACGCCTGCCTGACATCCTCGCAAAGATGAAGGACAACCAGGTCTCGCACGCGCTGTGCGTGTCGATCACGATGCCGGAATTTCCGCAGGTACTGGCGCTCGCCGAGGCCCATCCGAACATCTACGCATCGGTCGGCGTGCATCCCGATTACGAAGAAACGGTCGAGCCGACGGTCGAAGAACTGGTCACGCTGGCCCGCCATCCGCGCGTGGTCGCGATCGGCGAGACGGGACTCGATTACTACCGGCTGACCGGTGACCTCGAGTGGCAGCGCAATCGCTTCCGCACCCACATCCGCGCGTCGCGCGAGAGCCGCAAGCCGCTGATCATCCATACCCGCAGCGCTTCCGACGATACCTTGCGCCTGATGCGCGAAGAGAAGGCCGGCACGGCCGACGGCGGCGTGGCCGGCGTGATGCACTGCTTCACCGAGTCGCTGGCCGTGGCCGAGGCGGCCATGGCGATGGGCTTTTACATCTCCTTTTCCGGCATCGTCACCTTCAAGAATGCGAAGGAACTGCAAGCGGTCGCGCGCGCCGTGCCGCTGGACCGGATGCTGATCGAAACCGATTCGCCGTATCTTGCGCCGGTGCCGATGCGTGGCAAGACCAACGAGCCGGGCTTCGTGCGCCATGTCGGCGAATTCCTGGCCGACCTGAAGGGCGTGCCGCTGGCCACGCTGGCCGACGCGACCTCGGCCAATTTCCGGACCTTGTTCGGCGTTCCGGAACTGGCTGCTGCCGCCTGATGGACGCGCCGCAGGATCCGTTTCGCCGCACGCTGTTTGCGGCAGCTTTCCTGCCGGGGCTGAAACGACTGCTCGATTCCTTCAAGACGCGCGACAGTTCCTGGGACGACTGGTTTCGCGCCGTCCGCAATGACGACGCCAACCGCTGCAAATCACTGATCGCAAGGGGCTTCGACGTCAATACGCTGGAGGCCGACCGCTTTGATACCGGACTGATCATCGCAGTGCGCGAACGTTCGGCGAAGGTCTTCCGCTTGCTCATCGACACCCCGGGCATCAACGTCGATGCGCGTTCGCGCAACGGCGATACGGCGCTGATGGTCGCCGCCTTCCTGTCCGATGCGGTCGTCGTCGAGGCCTTGCTCGGACACGGCGCCGAGGTCAACCGGCCGGGCTGGACGCCGTTGCACTATGCGGCTTCGGCGGGCAGCATCCTGGTGATCCGCGTGCTGCTCGACCATGACGCCTACATCGACGCCGAATCCCCCAACAAGACCACGCCGCTGATGATGGCTGCGCGCGCAGGACGACGCGAAGCCGTGCAATACCTGCTCGACGAGGGCGCGGACCTGTCGGTGAAGAACGACGCGGGGTTCGGCGCGTCGGACTTTGCGCGCGCTCAAGGCCACGTCGATATCGCCGCCATACTCGACGCGCGGCAGCCGCAGGCCACCCGGCCTTGATGAAACTACAAGCCTCATCCCCAGTCTGACTCGCATCCCGTTCGCACCGGTCACGGTGACGAATGGACATGTTGCGAGGAAGGCTGGCAGGGCCTTCCATTGTCATCGTCAAGACCTGGAGGCTCACATGAAGCGATTCGTCTCGCCGTTGGTATTGTCATTGTTGCTGGCCGCTGGCTGGGCGCACGCACAGATGTCACCGGCAGCCCCAGCCGGCGCAGTCAACGAAAACACCGATCCGGCGCGCGCGGCCGACGTGGAAAAGAAAGCGAAGGAATTGTCCGGCCGCAGCGTCGCCGAACCGCCATCATCCGGCACCGCAGCCGGCGGCACGCAGGGCAGCAGTGACATGCAGGGCGCGGGCACATCCGGTACGTCTGGAACGTCTGGCACTTCGGGTACGTCAGGTACCGCAGGTACGAGCGGCACCCCGTCGGAAGCCACGGGTGCTCCAGCCCCCTCCGGTGCTGCCGGCATGCCGGGCGAAGCAGGCGCAGCAGGTACGTCAGGCACTGCTGGCACTGCCGGTACTTCAAGCATGCCAGGGACTTCGGGAGCGACCGGTCAACCCGCGCCGCAAGAACCTTCCGGCGGCATGAGTTCGCCCGGCATGGGCGGCACGTCCGGCGCGGCCGGCACCTCGGGCGTCGAGAGCACGACGGGCACCTCCGGCGTGCAGGAGCCGACCGGCACCGAATCCGACAGCGGGACTTCGGGCATGGGCATGCCTTCGGGAACCTCGGGCACGCAATCGCCTTCGGGTGGCGGACTGACGATGCCAGGTGCGGCCGGCGCGTCGGGAGCGGGCGGCCTGCAGCCGGGAGAAATGTCTGGCACCGGGCGTGTGCGTCAACAGGGTGACCAGCGCTTCGGGGGCGCGACCGAGCCACGGTGATGTGGTTCCGGACCATCCTTCCCGCGCCATGGCGCACGGTGCGTCTGGTACAGTGCCGCCATGGCAAAAATGACTCTGGACCGCATCCTGCAATCGCAGGGCATAGGCACGCGCAAATGGTGCCGTGAATTGATCGCCGACGGCGAAATCAGCATACAAGGGCAGGTGGTCACCGACCACCGCGCCAGCTTCGACACCGACGGACTGCGCTTCACCTTGTTCGGCGACGAATGGGAGTACCGCGAGCACCTGTACATCGCCCTCAACAAGCCACGCGACATCGAATGCTCGCGCAAGCCCAGCCATCATCCGGGCGTGATGAGCCTGCTGCCGGAAGAATTCGGCTGGCGCGACGTGCAGGCGATCGGCCGGCTCGACCATGACACCACCGGCCTACTGCTTCTGACCGATGATGGCGCTTTCAACCACGCGATGTCGTCGCCCAAGCGCCATGTGCCCAAGCTCTACCTGGCGACCACTGCCGAACCGGTGACGCCGCCGCTGGTCGAGGCCTTGCTGGCCGGCGTGCAGCTGCATGACGAGCAGCATCCGCTGAAGGCCACGCACTGCCGGCAGGCCGGCGAGCACCAGATTGAAATCGAGATCGAGCAAGGCAAGTACCATCAGGTCAAGCGCATGCTGGCGGCGGCTGGCAATCATTGCGCGGCCTTGCAAAGAATCTCCGTCGGCGAGCTGACGCTCGCAGCGCTGGACCTGCAGGAAGGGGAGTGGTGCCATCTCGACGACGCGCAACGCGCGCTGCTGATGCCGCCGCGCGAAGGCTGAAGATGGCCGGCCACGGCATCGGCACGTGGCAGCCTGAACCAACGGCAGACGGGCCATGGCGGCCCGGGACGGCGCTCCGGCGTCAGCGCACCAAGCGATAACAGGGTTCGTAGCGGCTGCCGGGCAGCTTCATGCGGCCCTGTTCGACGAAGGCCGCCAGCAAGCGATCCATCTGCTCCATGATGGCCGGATCGCCATGGATCTCGAACGGACCGTGGCGCTCGATCTCGGTAATGCCCTGTACCTTCACATTGCCGGCCACGACGCCGGAAAACGCGCGCCGCAGGTTGGCCGCCAGCTGGTGTGCCGGCTGGTGACGTGTCAGGTCGAGCGCGCGCATCGTTTCATGCGTGGGCACGAAGGGCTGCTGGAAGTCGGGGTCGATCTTCAGGCGCCAGTTGTAGTAGTACGCATCGCTGTGCGCCTTGCGGTAGCCACGCACCTCTTCGACGCCGCGCCTTGCCGCCTTGGCCACTTGCTCCGGATCGTCAATGATCACCTCGTACAGCGCCTGCGCGCCCGGCCCCAGCGTGGCGCCGATGAATTCGTCGATCTGCGAGAAATAGGCTTCCGCTTCTACCGGCCCGGTGAAGATCAGCGGGAAGGGCACGTCGCGGTTGTCCGGATGCAGCAGGATGCCCAGCAGGTACAGGATCTCTTCGGCCGTGCCGGCGCCGCCCGGGAACACCGTGATTACATGGCCGGCGCGCACGAAGGCTTCCAGCCGTTTTTCGATATCGGGCAGGATCACGAGGTTGTTGACGATTGCATTCGGCGATTCGGCGGCGATGATGCCCGGCTCGGTGAAGCCGAGGTAGCGGCCACCTGACAGGCGCTGCTTCGCATGGCCGATGGTGGCGCCTTTCATCGGGCCTTTCATTGCGCCCGGGCCGCAGCCGGTGCAAATGTCGAGGCCGCGCAGCCCGTAGTGGTAGCCGACACGCTTGGTGTAGTCGTACTCGATGCGCGAAATTGAATGCCCGCCCCAGCACACCACGAGGTTGGGCGTATTGGTGCGCTGCATGACTTCGGCATTGCGCAGGATGTGGAACACCATGTCCGTGATGGCGACCGGGTCGGCCGCGACCGCATCCGGGTTCAGCGCCACCTCGCTGCTGGTGAACAGGATGTCGCGCAGGACCGCGAACAGGTGCTCGCGTATGCCCTGGATCATCACGCCGTCGACGAAGGCGCTGGCCGGTGAATTCCTGAGTTCCAGCTTGATGCCGCGTTCTCGATGGACGATCTGAATATCGAAGTCCGGGTAGGTGTCCAGCAGCTTCTTGCCATTGTCGAGATGGTCGCCCGAGCTCAGCACGGCCAGCGCGCAGCTGCGGAAGACCTGATGCAGGCCGGTATGGCTGTTGTCCAGCAGTTTGGCGATTTCCTGACGGGACAGGACTTCGAGTTTTCCTTCCGGGGAGACAAGGCTATCGATGACGTGGAAATCCATGGGGCGGCTAGATTGAATGATGTAGCTGCAGTGTACCTTGTTCGCTTGCCGGCCTTGATTCTTGAACAGTGAGGCGGCCCCCGCGGACCGTGGGCACATCAAGCGTTCCGAATGAAGGAATGGCTTGCCATCGCGAAAAAGGATCTCGGGGCTTTCCCATAACCACGATAGGGATTGAGATTTGTCAATCGCTTGTGTCGGCAAATGACTCGCCCAACGAACGGGAAGCGAATAGGATCAAGGGGTACTCGCCCCACCGATAACGCCAAGCATGAGCGGGCGACATCCCGACAAGGAATCGAATTGAGGTCCACGACTATGGAAGGGAGCGCCGGCGCACCGACCGACGGCGCGGGCCTGTCTGCGGGCGGGCACGATGACTTTGACCGGATCGCGGCGACCAGCCCCGACATCATCTTCATCTACGATTGCCAGGATGATCGCCTGGTGTATTGCAACCAGCGCGTGACCGAGGTCCTGGGCTGGCCGGTCGAGGCTTTCGTGGCTCCGCATGTGCGGCTGGAGCGGCACTTCATCCATCCCGACGACCATGCAGGCTTTGCGATCTGGCTGGGCAAGGCATCGGCGGCGCATGCCGACGAGGTATTCGAAAACCAGCACCGCATCCTGCATGCCGACACCAGCTGGCGCTGGATGCGGGTGCGCGTCGCGCCCTACCAGCGCGTCGACAATGAGGTGCGGCGCCTGATCGGCACCGCCACCGACATCACGTCGCAAGTGATGATGCAGGAAGCGCTGCGGCGCCAGACCAGCATCCTCGAGCTCATTCTCAACAGCATGCACGAGGGCGTGATCGTCTGCGACGGGAATGGCGACCTGCTGCTGGTGAACAGCTCGGCCGAATCCATGCTCAAGCTCGAAGAGCCGCTGACCAGTCTGGCGCAGGTGAAGGCCGTGCATACGCATGAGCAGAGCCTGCAGGCCGGGATGCGCGTCTGGCACCAGCACCCGCTGGCGCGTGCGCTCAAGGGCGAAACGGTCGCCGATTACGAGCTGTCGCTGTACGACCGACGGCGCGGCCTCGCGGTCACGCTCAACCATGCGTCGGCGCCGCTGAAGGCGGCCGACGGCGAGATCGTCGGCGCCGTGGATGTGTTCCGCGACGTCACCGACAGCCATCGCGCCCGACATGACCTGCAGCGCGCCGAAGAGCATTTCCGGCTGCTGGTCGAAGGCACGACCGATTACGCGATCTTCATGCTCGACGTCGACGGAATGGTCGTGAGCTGGAACCCGGGTGCCGAGCGCATCCTCGGCTATCGCAAGGAAGAGATCATCGGCAAGGACTTCGCGACCTTCTTCACCACCGAAGACCAGGTGCGCGGCGAGCCCATGCGCAAGCTCAAGCTGGCCGTCGCCGAAGGGCGCTCCGAAGAAGACAGCTGGCGCCTGCGCAAGGATGGCCAGCGCTTCTGGTGCACCGGCGTGATCGGGGCTTTGCATGACGACGACGGCAAGGTCAAGGGCTTCGTCGAAATCATGCGCGACCATACCGAGCGCCGGCTGGCCGAGCAGAATGCCTTCTTCCTTGCCAATCACGATCCCCTGACCGGGCTCGCCAACCGCGCGCGCTTCCTTGAGCGGCTGCACGAAGCGCTGCTCAATGCCGATCGCGACAATACCCAGTGCGCGCTGCTGCTGCTGGACCTCGATCGCTTCAAGACCGTCAACGACTCGCTCGGGCACCACGCCGGTGACCATTTGCTCAAGGAGGTCGCGACCCGGCTTCTGGCCTGCGTGCGCGAGACCGACACTGTGGCGCGACTGGGCGGTGATGAATTCGTCGTGATCCTGACCCGCCTGAAGTCGCTGTCGGCGGCCGAAGCCATCGGCGAGAACATCATCCGCGAGCTTGCCAAGCCGTTCGAAGTCGAAGGACACGTCATCAACAGCGGCGCCAGTATCGGCATCACGATGTACCCGCACGATGGCAGCGACGCCGGCGAACTGCTGCAAAAAGCCGACCTCGCGATGTATCGCGCCAAGTCCAGCGGCCGCAACCGGTACCGCGTGTTCTCACCGGGGATGCTGACCGAAGTCCAGTTGCGCCAGCAACAGGACGAAGCCTTGCGCAGTTCCGTGGTCAACGGCGAATTCGAGCTCGCGTTCCAGCCGCAGATCGAATTGCATACGCTGGAAGTCGTTGGCGTCGAAGCCTTGCTGCGCTGCCAGAACCCGGTGCTGCAATCCATGCCGACCCGCAAAGTGATCGCGCTGGCCGAGGAGAGCGGGCAGATCGTCGCGCTCGGCGAATGGGTGATGCATACGGCGCTCGAGCAGCTCGCCCACTGGCGCGATGCCGGCCTGCCCGAATTCCAGCTGGCGCTCAACATCGCACCGGCGCATTTGTTGTCCCACGGCTTTACCGACATGCTGGCCTCGCTGTTGCTGCAACATGAGCTGTCGCCGCGCCGCATCGAGATCGAGATCACCGAAAGCGCGCTGGTACTGGCGCGCGAACGGGGCAGTGACGTGATGGACCGCCTAAAGGCGATGGGGGTATCGATCTGCGTCGATGACTTTGGGACCGGCATCTCGACACTGTCTTACCTGAAGGACTTCCCGGTCGATACCCTGAAGCTGGATCCTTCGCTGGTTCGCAACCTGCCACGCGACCATGAAGACCGGGCCATCGTGTCGGCCATCATCAAGCTGGCGCGCGACCTGCAGATCAAGGTTGTGGCCGAAGGCGTGGAAACCTTCGAGCAGATGAATTACCTGCGCACCACCTCTTGCCAGTTCGTGCAGGGCTTCCTGTTCAGCGAAGCAGTCCGTTCGGAGAAATTCGAGCAGGTGCTGCTCAACCGCAGCCAGCAAGGCAAGATCTTCCACTGAAGCGCCGCGTCCAACGCGGTGTGGATGCCGAACTGCTGCTGACGTCCGGACGCAATTGCTGGCGCATTGCGCATGCGCAGCGCTTTGCGTTGCTGGTCGATGCTGCCGCTTGCTTTGCGGCCGTGCGCACCGCATTGCGCGAGGCCCGGCACAGCATTTTCATCCTGTCCTGGGATATCGACAGCCGGGTACGCCTCGTGCCGGACGGCGCAGGCGATGGTTGGCCGGAGCCGCTCGGCGAATTCCTGCACGCACTAGTGTCGGCGCGGCCGGCCTTGCAGGCCCGCTTGCTGAACTGGGACTACACCTTGCTGTATGCGATGGAGCGCGAATGGCTGCCGGCCTACCGGCTGGGTTGGCGCACGCACAAGCGGCTGCAGTTCCGGCTCGACGGTCGCCATCCGGTCGGTGCTGCGCACCACCAGAAAGTGATCGTGGTCGACGATGCGCTGGCTTTTGTCGGCGGGCTGGACCTGACCAGCGCCCGCTGGGACACACCCGAACATCGCTGGCAAGACGAACGGCGCCGACGCAGCGATGGCGAGCCGTATGAACCCTTCCACGATGTGCAGGCGATGGTTGATGGCGATGCCGCACTTGCGCTGGGCGACTTGTGCCGCGAACGCTGGCGCCGTGCCACCGGGCAGGCAGTAACGGTTGCCGCGGAAGATCGGCAGGGCGGGGAACCGTGGCCGGCCACCGTCGCGCCGGATCTCGAAAATCTGGACATCGGGATTGCGCGCACCGAACCTGCGTTCGACGGCAGGCCGGCGGTCAGCGAGATCTCGCAGTGGTATGTCGACCTGATTGCGCAAGCCCGCGACAGCCTGGTGTTCGAAAATCAGTACTTCACGTCCACGCTGGTGGCTGATGCGCTGGCGCGACGCCTTGCGGAAGCCCAAGGGCCGCAAGTGCTGGTGGTGTCGCCGCAGAAGCAGAACGGCTGGCTGGAAGAGGCAACCATGGGCGTGCTGCGTTCGCGCATGCACCGGCGCCTGCAACAAGCCGATGGCCATGGCCGCTATCGGCTGGTCTGCCCGACCCTGGCGGACGATGGCGGTGGCTACCTGAACGTGCACAGCAAGCTGTGCTTTGGCGACGACGACGCGCTGACCATTGGTTCGGCCAACTTGTCCAATCGTTCGCTGGCCTTCGATACCGAGTGCAACCTCTGCATCGTTGCCAATGGCCCCGCCGAACAGCGGGAGCGCCTGCGGCAAGGCATCGCGACATTGCGCGCGCGACTGCTGGCCGAGCATCTGGGTCTGGAACCGCAATGCGTGCAGGATGCCTGCCGGTCGCCGGCCTCGCTGTTCTCGGCGCTCGATGCCTTGTCGCGTCCGCCGCGCTGCTTGAAGGCATTCAAACCGCTTGCACAACCGGAAATGGATGCGCTGATACCGCAGCAGGCGCCGTTCGATCCTATCCGCAGCCTGCCTTCCGGAAATTGGCCGGAGAGCCTGCTGCCCCCGGGAAGGAAAGGTCAGCCGCCACGGCGCGGGATCGCGCTGGCGTGGGCGGCCCTCCTGTGGTGCGGGATCGGCGCGCTACTGGCCGTCGCCCTGATGCTGGCAGGGCTGGGCATCGCGGTGCGTCGTGTCACCGGCGACAGCGGCGAACGTCCATCACGACCATGACCCTCGTCGACCCGTGGCCGGTGACGGTCGCGACCTGGAACATCCATGCCGCGGTCGGCATCGACGGCCATTTTTCGCCGCAACGCATCGCCGACGTACTGCGCGAGACCGACGCCGACATCGTGGCACTGCAGGAAGTGCCGCTGGGCGGCACGCACTGGCCGGACGTGCTTGGTTTGCTGAGCCAGGTGCTCGACCGTGTTGGCGTCGCCGGCCCGACCTTCAGCGTCGGCGGCCGTCGCTTCGGCAATGCGGTGCTGTCGCGCTTTCCGGTGCTGCGCACGCGCTGCATCGACATCTCTTTCGGCGCGCGCGAACCGCGGGGCGCGGTGGATGCCGACATTCACTGCCATGGCAGCTCATTGCGCGTCATTGCCACCCACCTCGGCTTGCGTGCAGCAGAGCGGCGCATGCAGGTGGCCAGCTTGCTGCAAGCCTTCGATACGGACCTGATGCCGGTGCTGTTGATGGGCGACGTCAATGAATGGTTTGTCTGGGGTCGTACCTTGCGCACTCTGGTGTCGCACTTCCAGCCGGTACCGGCGCCAGCCACCTTTCCGGCCTGCCATCCCGTGTTCGCGCTGGACAGGATATGGATACGGCCACGGCACCGGTTGGTGCGAGTGCGCGTGCATGCGACGCCGCTCGCACGCAGCGCGTCCGACCATTTGCCACTGCTGGCGTACATCGGCGCCTGAGCGGCGCGCATCCGACCGCGCGGGTAGAATCGACGCATTCTTCATTCAACATGCCAGCCATCACGCCAGCCATCACGCCAGCCATGACGACCCCGACTACGCCGCGCCAGGTCGCGCGCATCATTCCCGCGATGAACACTTCAGACGGCGCCGGCGTGCGACTGCGGCGCAGCCTGGGCAGCGGCGAGGGCACGCGCCTCGATCCCTTCCTTATGCTCGACGAGTTCTCGTCGGTGAATCCGGGCGATTACATTGCCGGCTTCCCCTCGCATCCGCATCGCGGCTTCGAGACCGTCACCTACATCCTCGACGGCCACATGCGGCACGAGGACCATCTCGGCCATCAAGGCGACCTGAAGAGCGGCGGCGTGCAATGGATGACGGCCGGCCGCGGCATCATCCACTCCGAAATGCCGCAGCAGCTCGAAGGCCGCATGCGTGGTTTCCAGTTGTGGATCAACCTGCCGTCGCAGGAAAAGATGAAGCCCGCCGGCTATCGCGACATCCAGCCCGACGAGATTCCGGTGCATACTTTGCCGGGCGGCGGGCAGGTGAAAGTCATTGCCGGCGAATTGCGCAGCGACGGCATCGTGCTTGGCGGCCCCATTGCAGGACTGTCGACCGATCCGCTCTACCTCGACGTGTCGCTGCCGGCCGGCGCCTCGTTCACGCAGCAACTGACTCCCGGCTACCATGCGATGGCCTATGTGTTCGAAGGCCAGCTCGGCTTGGCTGGCGACAGCCGCTTGCTGGCGACGCACAACGCAGCCATCTTGTCCGACGGCGACCATGCGAGCTTTGTCGCGGGACCGGAAGGCGCGCGCTTTCTGTTATTGGCCGGCAAGCCGATCAATGAGCCCATCGTGCAGTACGGGCCGTTCGTGATGAATACCGTCGCCGAGATCGAACAGGCCATCATCGACTACCAGACCGGTCGGCTGACAGCCGCATGAGTGGGGCGTCGGTGCCGGTGCGTTTGCCCCGTGGCCGATGCGATGAACTGGTCGGCGCCGTCACGTCGGCCCCCGTCGCGACCATGCACGCATCGATGATGCCGGCGGCCGCCGCCTCGAAGCAGTAAGGCTCGACCATCAACAGCGATCGCTCGGCGTGCCCGCGGCGTCGGCGCTCGTTCGACAACAGCTGCACCGCTGCATCGGTCCACGCGCCGACATCCAGCGCGCGCACGAAGCCATTGCGGCCATCCACCACCAATTCGCCGGCGACCCCCGCCTGCGGCGACACGATCACCGGCAAGCCCGCAGCGCAGGCCTCATTGGCGACCACGCCCCAGACATCGGCCTCGGTCGGGAACAAGAACAGCTTCGCGGACCGATACAGTTGCGGCAGCTCGGCCTGCGATGCGAAGCCATGGAAGCTGGTCTCGACTTCATCCGCGCACGCTGCCGCCTTCTGCTGCAAGTCGGCGGCCTGGCTGCCGGAGCCGACGACCAGCAAGCGCGTCTTGCAGCGCAGGCGGCGCGCTACCTGCAGGGCGACCTCCAGCGCGAACGATGGTCGCTTGGCCGGTTCCAGCCGGCCGCAAAACAGGAAATCCCAGGAGCGCGGTGCATCCGGCAACGACGGGCGGAAGCGTTCGTTGGCCACGCAAAGGCAGGACTGGAAACACACGGCGCGCGGCACCCCGTAGCTGCGGTACAGCGCCATGCCGCCCTGGCTGGCAGCGATCGCGGCGCGCGCGCGGCCATAGGCCCAGCGCCGCAAGCGCCGATGCACGGGACCCAGCCCCTGTTCGGACTGTAGCGTGCCATCCGTCATCGGCAGGTACGGGCGGCCACGCAGCGCGCACCAGGCCATCGCATACAAGTGCGTCGGGTTGAAGCCGTTGCCGATCACGACATCCGGCTTGAGCCGTGACAGGGCCAGCAATACATCGGGATTGTTGTGGATGTAGCGGCCATGGACCGTGGTGATGCGCTCGCGCAGGAACTGGTGCTCGAAGGCGATCGCGGGCAGGTCCCATTCGCGGTTCGGCTCGCGGCGGCAACAAAAGATCACCTGCAGCCGGAAGCCCGGATGCGCCGCGACCCGATTGAACACCGGTATCCGGTAGGGCGGCGGTTCGTTAACGACCAGGGCCAGGGTAGTCATAGGCCAGCGGTGGCGGGTCGGGCAGGGGAGCGTCGGCCATCGCCTGCCGGTAGATGCGCAGCAGCTGCTCGTAATTGCGCTCGGGGGTGTAATGCTCGAGATAGGTCTGCCAGGCGTTGCGTCCCATCGCGCACATGCGTTCCGGATGGGCTTCGGCAAAGGCGATCGCTCGCGCAAGCTCCACCGGGTCGCCGGGCGTGACCAGCATCCCGTTCTTGCCGTGTACGACCAGTTCCAGCATCCCGCCTTGCCGGCTGGCGATCACCGGGGTGCCGCAGGCAAAGGCTTCGACAGCGACGAGGCCGAAGCTTTCGACACCGGTGCTAGGCATCACGAGGTAGGAAGCCGCTTGCATGCGCCGGGCCAGCACATCGGGCGTCTGGAAGCCGCGATAGTCAAGCCCGGCCGCATTCATCACGAGCTCCTGCAACGGCCCCTTGCCGTAGACGGCGATCTGCCGGCCGGGAAGCTGCTGCATCGCCTGCATCAGCACTTGCAAGCCTTTTTCATCCGAGAGGCGCCCGATGAAGACGCCGCCCGCACGATTTTCCCAGTCCGGCTTGCCATGGGCGACCACGAAGTTGGGCTTGATCACCAGCTTCGCCTGCGGCAGGCCCCCTTCGAAAAATATGTCGCGGCACATCTGGTTGAGGGCGATGTAACGCGTGACGTCACGCTGCCAGGTGCCGCGCATCCGGTGCATCACCAGCATCGCTGCCACGGCCGAGGTCTGCATGAAGGACTGCCGGTAGCAGCGATGGACGATGCCGCGCCAAGGCAAATGACCGACGCAATCGGTACAGCTGCGGCCGTTCCGCACCAGCATCGCCTGCGGGCACACCAGCCGGAAATTATGCAGCGTCTGCACCACGGGCAGCCGGTGGCGGCGCGCGCCTGCATACAGCGATGGCGAGATCAGCGGGAAAATGTTGTGCGCATGGACTAGGTCGGGCGTGAAGCGTTCGACGATGCGCGCCAGGTCATCCAGCGTGCGACGCGACCATAACGTGGACAGCGCCGCATCAGGGGCGCTCATGCCCGACAGTTCGGCATTGTCACGCCGGTAAACTTCGACCCTGTGGCCGTGCCGGCGCAGCAGCGCGACTTCGGCATCGACGACCGTGTCTTCGCCGCCGCGGTAGTGGTACTGGTTGTGGGCCACGAGGATGCGCATTGCCAGCCATGCTATCGAGGCGGGGCAGCGCAGCGGTGAGGGCGCTCAAGCGCTTGGGCTATGATTTGCCGACAACGACAATCACAGGAGACATGGATGGCTGCTTTCGATCTTTCCGGCAAGCGCGTGCTGTTGACGCAGGCATCGGATTTCATGGGGCCGGTCCTGACCGAGGTGTTTGCCAGCCTGGGCGCGGAGGTGATCGCCGATCACGGCCCGATCGACGATCCGGATCGCCCGGCACAGCTGGTGGCCGAGGCTGGCCACATCGATATCCTGCTCGCACACCTTGCCGTGCCGGCCGCGCGCAAGCCGGCAGTCGATACCAGCGACGATGACTGGCGCCATGCATTCGACCACATGGTCGATCCCTTGCCGCGCCTGGTGCGCGCTGTGCTGCCGCAAATGGTCGAACGTGGCCACGGCAAGATACTGCTGATGGGCAGTGCGTCGCCCTTGCGCGGCATGAAGCGCGCGTCGACTTACAGCGCCGCACGCGGCGCGCAACTGGCCTACATCCAGTCGGTGGGCGTGGAAATGGCGCCGCACAAAGTGCAGGTCAACGCGATCGCGCAGAACTTCGTCGAGAACCCCACGTATTTCCCGCCCGAGGTACAGGCAGATCCGGCGTTCAAGGAAAGACTGAAGTGGGAGGTGCCGCTGGGCCGACTGGTCGGCGCGCGGGAAGATGCGATGTTTGCGGCCTACCTGTGCAGTTCGCACGCCGACTGCTTTGTCGGGCAGGTGTTCCCGGTCTGTGGCGGCTGGGTGCCGCGCTGACGATGCGGCAGCCGCGCTTGTTGCGCGTTTGACCGCTGCCTGATCCGCTTGTTTGATAGCTGCTTAATCGCTGCTTACTCGCTTACTGGCGCTGCTTCTGCAGCGCCAGCCATATGCCATTGCGCGTTGCCAGAGCCTGGGCTTGCCACTGGTCGCCATGTGCGACCGCCTTGTCGGCCACGACGAGCGCTTCGTCCAATCGGCCGAGGTCTTGCAGCACGGTCGCCAGGTTGTTCAGCGCGGCGGTATTGTCGGGCTGCATTTCCGTTACGGTCCTGAAGGCGGACTCGGCGATGTCGAGCTTGCCCGCGTTGTACGCATTGATGCCAACGCCCATGCGAAACAGGTAGTTGTCCGGCCAGCGTCGGCTTGCGGCGTCGTAGTAACTCAGCATGTGGGCGGGCTGCGCATGTTTTTCCAGCGAGGCCAGCGATTTTTCCAGTTCGACCGGGTCGGGTCGCAAGGGCAATTGGCCGGGCGCCAGCACGACCATGGCCCAATTGTTCGAACGCCCCCAGGTATGGCCGAAGGTGCGCAAGCTCATCGTTTCGCGTTCCATCGGACCTGAGCGCAAGATCATCTGCTGCGTCGGCAAGTCGTATCCGATGGCGACCGCATAGTGCCAGCGCGATGCAAATGACAGTCCGAGGTTCTGCAAGACGACGACCGGGCGTCCTGCCGCCAGTTCATCCAGCACCGCATCCAGTTTGGGCGGGATCACATAGGCGAGTGCGCCTCGACGACGCGCAGCTACCAGCATTTCCGCCTGCAACGAGCCTTCGCGGTCCGGCAGGAAGACCATTTGCTCCAGGTCCCTGGGGCTGGCCGGATAGCTGGCCGCACCCAGCACCATGGCCAGCGATGCCGGGCCACACTGGTGCTGCTCTTGTGCAAAGAACGGCGTGTCCTTCAGTTCGACTCGGGCGGGCAAGCCGGCGGCAGCGGTCGCAGCCGGCGAAGGTCCCACAGTCGCACAGCCCCCGAGGAAGGCGGCTGGCAGTAGAACCAGCACTGCAAGCGCCAGGGTAGGGACAAGCCTTTTCAACTGCCGACCCGGTCGGTGTGACTGGGGCTGGGGCAGGGGCGAATACGCGTGCGTCTTCAATTGCTGTTACCGGCCGTTGGAAATCGACGCCATTGTCGCAGCGGCCGTGCCCTCATCGATTCGAACGGGTGAACGGGAACACCTTGGTCAAGCCCAGGATGTCGGTCACCAGCAGCAGCACGAAGACAAACAACAGCGCACCAAGGATGTCGCCACCGGCAGGCAGGCTGTCGAGTCGCTGGTCGAGTGCTGCCAGTTCGTCGTCCGTCAGCGCGGCCACGCGATCGCGGGCGGCCGCCGGATCCACGCCGAGCTTTTCCATCTGCTCGACCAGTGCAGGACGACTCAGGGCCTGCAAGACCTTGGCTTCCGTGGCATCGCGTTGCGAAGACTGGACCAGCGCTTCGGAACCGATCATCGCTGCGCTGGCCGGACCGGTTAGCGCCATCCAATTGATGGCGAAAATCAACGCATAAACAAGGAATTGGCGAATTTTTCTCATTTGAATCCTCACAAGTTTTCTGCTGGAAATCGACTGTTTACAAATACCTGCTTGATATCAGACAGCCGATGAACGGCAGTCTTTCAGGTTTCAGCTAGCGTCGTTTGATCTGGAATAAATTTTCAATAAAACAACTGAATATTCGGATCATTTAAGGCCATTTGCTAAGGAATTCCCGCACTTCAGTGCGTCACAGCGCTTAGGTTGCCGTATTTGACTGCTCAAGCGCTAGACGGTGTTTGTGCAAAAGGCGGATGAGCGGTGGCGGATGCTTTTGCCTCAGTTTCCGTATGGGCAGCCGCGCTTACTGCGAAAATTAGTCCGGAATGCTTGTTGGTGCTGTGGCCGGCGTGCATGCGGGCATTGGTGTGTGGACTGGCGTGTGCGTAACGCTGAATTCGTTCCCGCGCATCGGCGGCAGAGGTTTCGCCGCAGGAGTTCATCTTGCCGGCTGACTGTGTATTCCTGAACCTCAAGCCGGCGGCGTGCTCCCATCAATAGGAAAAACATGACCCCATTATTCGCATAATTTTTATTATGTCAAACGCTAAAGCGGTTTCAAAAGTTGACGATATGCAATTCAAGGCCGGTGCCCCGCCGGCCTTTTTTTCGCCTGGTGACCCGATGCGCTACCCGAATCTGCGGTATGGCAGTCCCGATGAGCTCAGATATTTTGCAATGGGAATTCCGCCACGCGACCTGGCGTACAGGCTGCGGCGCGATGAACGGACGGTCAAAGACTGGCTGCAAGGCCGGAAGAAAATTCCCTGGTGGGTACCGGAAATTCTCCGGCTTCAGCACATGGAGCACCATGAGCGGGTGCGCCAGATGGGTATCTACAAGATCGCGCCCAGGCTGGGCATCGTGTCAGGTGATGTGATCGCCTTGGCGACGCGCCCTGCGGCCTCAGAGCCTGCCCAGGACGCGCCGCAGGCGGTCACCGACCCCTATCAAACACGGGCGGCCACAATGGCCGGATAAACGTCGCGCTCGATCTGCCGCAGCAGCGTGTCGAGCTGCGTCTGCAGCTGGGTGATTCGGCGCTCCAGGACAATGATGTAACCGAACGCCGGGATGACCAGGATGTTGGCCACCTGCAGTAAATCCATCATGTCTTGGACTCCGGCAGGAAGATGGCGGCCAGACCAGCAGCACCGGCGACCAGCTGGCCGACGGCATCGAACGTGCCGGGCGGCAGGCCCAGCAGCAGGCCCAAGGCAGACAGGCCGGCCCAGGTAGACGGCTCGCGCAGTCGGTTCATCAGTTTCATCATGACGGCTCCCCTTAATTCCACAGGTACTGCAAAAAGTCTTTGGCCGGACAGGCAAACGACGCATCCCAGGTGCGGCCTTCGGCTTTGGCCTTCTCGCACTCGGTCTGGTTGGTTTTCGGGATGCCCACGGTCGCAGCTGCGCTGGTGACGGTGCCAGTCACGACGCCGTCGACCAGATCGACTGCAGCAGTCCCGACTGTGGCGCCGACCTCTTTGGCATTGGCCGCGACAGCGCCGACGATCAGCAGGCCGAGGCCGCCCAGGACAGCGATCAGCACCAGGTCATCTTTAAACATCGGTGGTCACCAGTTGAAAAACTGAATCGGCCGGGCTCGGCGCGACATCGGCGGTCGGTTGCTTCACGATTGCCGGCGACCAGATTTTCGTGCCGCCTTTGTAGTAGCTGCCGAACGGATCAATGGCTGTGCCATCGGAGAAGTATCGCCAGCCATTGTTGAATCGCTGACCCAGGGAATTCAGGACTTCGGTGGCACCGTTGACCACCTTGGTAGTGGCCTGCTGGACGCCACCGGCTTTGTTGACCAGGTACAGGGCGATGCCAGCTGCGCCGATCAGCATCAGGGTATCTTTTTTCATGGTTTCCTCAAGCGAGTGCGGTTTGTTCAATCTGCAGGCCGCCGCTGCCACGATAGACAGCCAGGGCAGCGTCGAATTTCAGGGTGCGCTGACCATAGGGCGAGCCTGGCAGCGATGCCCATTCCTTGTTGATTTTTCGGATTGCGGTGGTAAAGCGCCCTGCCATCACGTCAGCCAGCGCGCCACGCGCTGCCAGCCGCCCGACGGCAGCCAGGTCTTGTGACGCCGGCGAGAAGTCGCGCAGGCCCATGATGACTTTGGTTTCATCCCAGCTCGAGGCAAGAAATTGGTAGGCCCCGGCAGCGGTCGACGTAATGCCCCATTTTTTGATGGATTGGCGCGGGTGGTCGGCGTAGCTGGTGAAGGTGCCGCCGCCATAGAGTCGCTTGTATCCATCGGCATCGGCCGTGCCCTCGCCGGTGCGGATCACACGCAGCATGGCTTGCACGTTTTTGTCTTGCAGGATGGATGGCGAAACACTCGCCATTGCGGAGATTTTCAAGAACCCTCCTGTGGCCCCGTCGATAAATTCAAGGGTGTTTTGGGCGGCGCTGTTGAGTGCGTCGCCGGTTTCAGTAGCGATGCCATCGGCGCTCGCGTCATTGGCTGCCATCTGTCGGTTGTACCAGTAGGCAGCACCGACGATCAGCAGACTGGCGGCAATCGCTGCGCGGCTCATTGGCTGGCCTTGATGGCGTCAACGATGGCTTTGAGCTGGTCGACGCTGGCCGCTTGTTCGACTGCTTCTTGCAATTCCATGCGCTTGGCATCGTCAGCGATCAGCGCGACCAGGTGCAGCGCGATGGTTCGCGATTTTTCAATCGATACGGTAATCATTCGCTGAACTCCCAGGCATCACGAAACGTGCGATCGGACGGAATATCGGCAGCGTCAACGATCTTGAACGGCACACCCTGCGGCACGTCTTTGGCGGCGATTTGCTCAATGCTCAGGCCAGAGGCTGGAGCCGGCACGATGATGGCCACGCCACCGTTTTCGGTTGGATAGATGATTCGCTGATTCACGGTTTTCACTTATCGGAAGATGGAAACGTTGATATTCGCGGTATCGGCATAGCCTGACGTGTCAGGTCGACAGTATTTCGACAGAAGTTTCAGCGCCGTGGTTGTTTGCGCCACGTTGGCATCGACACCGACCATGTATTGCGCCGCTGTTGCACCGGTCCCAGTACTTTGCTCACCGGTGATGACCGCTGAATAATTGGCGTCAGAAATGGCATTGGTGAAGTTGACCGTGTAGTCGCCCACACCGTTGTCGGTGATGCTTGACACGTTGTCGCTGGCACGAATAGCCACCGTGCCAGTCCCGTTGAAATTCACCCAGGCTTTGCAAGGATTGATGGCCGGCGCGTAGATGCCCACGTTTTAGCCCTCCACCACGACCACGTTGGCATTGGATGCGATCGAACCGATGGCATTGATGGCACCAGTTGGCGCGTAGCTGCTGGCTTCGTAGCTGCCACCGGCCGGAATTTTGATGCCGGTCGATGACGATGCGGCCCCGCCATCCAGTCGCACATAGACGATGCCGGTGGTGTCGTTGTTTTGTATCAGCAGGTAACGGCGCGCAGCGTTGGCCGCCTTGAGCTGGCCGCTGGTATTCGTGACGGTGGCTTGTGCCTGGGAAAATGCGCCATTGACATTGGTGATGGCGACATTGCCGGTCAGGTTGTCATATCGGACATCGCCGCCCTGGCGCGTGACGAACTGAATATTTTGTGTCGATGCGCTGTAAATCTTGATCTGATCGAATCCGTCGGCAATGCGCTCGGCATAGCCACCGTTGATGTCAATCGCTTCAGCGATCTTGGCACCGTTGCGGTAGAACTCGACGCTTACCGGCAGCGATGATGCCAGCAGTCGGAAAAAATCGGCTTGCTCAATGAACGGAATGGTGGTGCCGGCGGTGATCTGTGTCTTGACGTGCATTATTTTTTCCTCAGCGCGAAGATGCCGACGGCTGCAGCGGCCACGCCCAGCACGACGATGGTTCGGTTATCAATGGTTGATTTGGCGTCGGTCTGTGCCTGGGAATAGGCGTCGGCCACCGCGGCTTGTGTCTGGCCAATCAAGCCTTCGCCTTTGTTGAACAGGTTTTCTGCGACTGCGAGGAGCTTCGAAAATCCCTCTTGCCCCAGCGCGTCATTGACCTGGACAGTTTCCAGCGCCTTGGTCACGATTCCTTCGTCCAGGGAATTGACCGTGATGACGTTTTTGTCGCCGCTGACGCCGACCGAGCCTGCGGCCGTGACGACGCGCTTGTCGGCATTGTTGGTGGTTGATGCGTTGCTACTGCTGCTGCCCATGGGTCATTCCTTTGCGACAGACGATTTCATCGGCTGTGTAGCCATGCCTGGCCATTTTTCGTGCGAGTGCCGGGACGCTGGTATGAAAACGGATTGCAGAGCAGCCGGAGAACTTGGATTCGATGACTGGCAAGATCGTCGCCATCAGGTCATACCCTTTCAGGTCACCTGCTGCCGCACAGATCACGCCCTCTGATACTGGCCCGTTTTCGTCGATTCGAAGGACGAAGGCACCGCAAAGCTTGTCCTGCAGCGACAGGTAAAAGAGGACGCTAATCCCCTGCTCTACCTGCTGCTGCAGTCCTTGCATGTGCGACGGTCGAACGGCGTCGGATAACCATTCCCTGGCATCTTCAGACCAGGCACCGGCCTCGATCCTTACTGCTTTTTGCGCGTCAGACGCCATACCAGTACGGCCCCTGCTGCCAGGATCAAATACGGTGCATAGTCCGACCAGCTGCCGCCCTGGTTGCGATCGGTGGCGATCTTTCCGTCACCGAACTGGACGACCCAGCCGGAGGCATCAAACATCGAGTCCGATTTCTGGTCGGATTTCGATGTGCCTCCGGTCAGGCCTTCAACCGCTCCCGAGATGGCGGCCGAGTACGGATCGGCAGTCATTCCACCCATGCCGTCAGTCCTTGAGCAGCAGCACAAGGATCACCCCCGCACCCAGGAGCAACACGACGGGGCTGATGCCGCCGACGGTTGCCTTTTGGGTGGTGGCCGGCTGGCCATTGACGTAGGCCTGGTTGTTCACCTTGGCCATTTCAATGGAGCCGACCGTGCTGATGACGTCCGACAGGGTGTTTTTCAGCCAGCTATTGGACTCGTCCATAAGCCCCCCTGTTACAGGTTGCCCAGCGGGTCGAGGTATTCGACCAGCACGACGCCGTTATCGGCATCCGAGAAGTCGAACAGCCATTCCAGCGAACGTGCATCGCGGGTGTCCAGCGCTTTCTTGATGTCACCGTCGACCACGAAGTCGATGGTGTACATGTTGGTCTGCGGGTTGCGGCCATGCTTTTGCTGCATGTAGCTGTTTTCCGCTGCCAGCGACTCATGTACCACCAGGCCGTCTTGTTTCACGGTGGCGCCGGTCATGTCGCCCGAGTGGAGAACGTGCAGACGCTTGATGATCGCGCCATTCTGAGCGCCGAACGGCACGGTGAACGGCAGGCGACCACCGGAGGCTTGCGAGAACGGATAGCGCAGAACCTTCGACACCAGGGGTGCATACGGTTGCGCTGCGCCGGACTTGTCCTTTTGCTGTGCCGATTCCACCAGGATTGGCGTCAGCGTCGGAGCCGTTGCACCCGCGATGGTGATTTCGCTGGTGATGTTGGCGATACCCAGGCTGGTGTCGAACGCACCGACCATGCGGTCGAATTCGTTGTTCAGCGAGTAGTCAGCGAAATGCAGATCGAGGAACGATGCGCTGATGGTCTGGTTGCGGTAGGCGTTGAGCTTGTCCAGCTCGGAGCCGGAACCTTCCACGATGGTCTTGCCGTTGGCTTTGAGCTTCAGCAGCGAGATCATGGCCTTGGTGAAGGCCGTGCCGCCCAGCTTGAGCTGCAGGTTTTCCAGAGTGCGGCCCGGCGTCACCTGGTTGGTGGCGGTGCCGCTGGCCACGACGTTCGAGAACGGGAGGCCGTAGCGAGTGAGTTTACCGACGCTCATTGTGCGCCCTCCTTAGATCACGTCTTTGACGTAGGGGACGCGCTTGGCGACGGCGATGCCGGCCACGGCGACTGCTGCTGCTTTGATTGGTGCGCTGCCGTACTTGTAGGCTGCGAACAGGATGCCGCCGGCGACTGCCAGCTTCATGATTTGCGACTGATCCATTTGATCGAATCTCCTGAAGGTTGAATGTTTGCTTCCACCGCTTTGCGGGTGGTGTCATTCAAAATCAGAGCTTCAATCGTGACAAACTCTGTATCGGTTACGGATACAGGTCAGAACCGGAGCTTGCCAGGTGAAATTTCACCGGTGAGCGCATCGTAATAGACGAATTCCAGCGGCTTGAGCCCTTCCAGTCGATCCGCTGGGACTCGTGTTTTCTTGGACAGGTACACCACGTCATCACCGCTTGCCTGGCGAAACATGGCGAAGGCTGACGCATTGCCAACGGCGGTCTTGTCGGCTTCTGACCAGCGTTGCGAGATGGCGAAGATGGTGATTCCGCGCTTTAGTCCACGACGCAGCAGGATGCCCCAGTTGCCTGGTGCCTTGCTTGGGGTGGTGACGTCGGCCAGCTCCTCAGCGATGGCGACGATGGGGGCGATGTAGCGGCCGGCATACATGACGATCTGCGACCAGAAATCGAACTCGGTTTTCAGGTCACCACCAGCGACATAAGCGACCTTGACCGGCCCCGTGGTCTGCAATGCCTGGAACAGGTGTTTGCGACTGGTGACCTTGACCCAGCCACGCAGCTGCGCCCATTGGTCCTCCGGGTCCCAGGCTACGACGCGGCGCTCGGTGGCGGTCTGCTTTTTTACCCAGGCAGTCTTACCGCTTCGTGATGCGCCCGATACCACCACCAGGCGGCCGTCGGACGTTTTCATGCGGCTTGTGGTTCCGGTACCGGATCGACCGGCGCGCCGAAAGCGATGGTGGAGGACGTCGATACCTGGTCGGCCTCGATGGCGACCGGCTCGGAAGGCTTGGCGGCGCGCGCCTTTTCCAGATCGGACGTGATTCCCTGGTAAGTCTGCCAGCCCAGCGGCAGCAGGATCGCAGCTGCAGCGATTTCCTCAGCCCACTTGCCCCCTACCCCGGCCTGCATCCATCCATGCTTGTTGCAGACGCCAGCAGCGGCGGCAGCGGCCGCTGCTGTCACCGGTTCGGTGTAGATGGTGGCGAGGCTGGGAAAGGCTGGCGACAGGGTAGCGACTGCCAGGCGAATGATGCCGGAGAACTCGACAGCCAGTTCGGCTTTGGGAGGCTCACTCGGTGAGCCTGGTACTGGCGCTGTTGCTTGGTCATTGATCGCTGACTGGATGGCAGCCAGGTCGGCGGCTTGTTCGCTGCTGATTGCTTTTTGCTCGTCCATCACTTGACCCCGAACAGCTCGGCCACGTCATCGAAACTGCTGCGCTTTTTGGCTTGCTTTTCGGCTGCCGCGATTGGCTGCACCTGCGCGGGAACTACTGGTGTCTCGGCGCGCGCAATTTTTACAGGTTCGGCGGTGCGACCTGTCAGCTGTGGGTAGAGCTTGAAAAAATCACGGACACGACGTGGATCCGGCCCGACGCGCAGCTGCTGGCCGCAGGACTTTTCGCACCAGCCGAACGGGTGGCCGTTTTTGTCCCTGGTGATTCGCATACCGTCATCGGTACCGCAGGTCGGGCAGTCGATGTAGCCAAGGATTTCAATCTGTTTTTCCATGCTCACCTTTCAGCGTGTCCACTTCAGCGCGCAGCGTCACCAGTTCGGCTGCAATGTCTTTGAGAATTTCCCGGACGGGTGCCGGCAGCACCAGCCCATAAATCACCATCGCTTTGTTGATCTTGTCGGTCAGGCTCATGCGAACTCCGTTTCACGGTCGACGTGCATGAATCCACGCGACCACATTTTCACTTTCACCGTGCCGCGTGCATTGCGGTCGACGGTCTTTGCCCAGGCGATGTACTCGTCGATTTCGTCCTGGGCAGTGATGGCGTCGCTGCAGTACTCGGCCACGAAGGCCAGGAAGTTGCCGACCAGGCGGCGGCTCTGCAGCACCGACAGACCTGTCGAGTCGATCCGGCCGACGACGGCCTCCTCCGGCAGGTCCATCTCCGCTGCTTGTTCGTCGGTGATCTCCTCCTGGTCGAGCAAATATTTTTTCAGGCCGCGCGACCAGCTCAGCATGCGTTTGCCTTCGAAGGCTGCCGCGTATTCGCGGAACTGATCGGCCGCCTGGCCATCACCGGCCATTGCCCAGGACAACAGCTGGAACGGGTGCGCGCCTTTCTGATCGCTGCCGACCTTCGACGCATGCATGGTGACTTCGCGTGATAGGCCCCACTTCTGCTCTTTCCCGAACTTGGCCGCGTACTCTGCCGCGTACTGGCCACCGCGCACGTCCAGCCCGTGCGCCAGGACGTCCGACTTCTGCGACTGCTCGCAGAGCCCAGCCTTGCGCAAGGCCATGTACCAGGCGTCCTTGAGCTCGTCGATTTCCCTGGACCGGAGCTTGCCCTTTTCATCCTCGCTGGTTTCGCCAAAGGCGTCCGGGATCGCAAATACCAGGTCATGCTGGTGCGGGTGCCAGCCATGCTGGCCAAGCGTCACCTCCAGGCTGGTGGTCGATCCCTTGCGGACGCCCTTGGCCAGGATGCGCTTGTAGGTCTTGGAATTCTTCAGGAAGGCTTTCGCCCTGGTGAACTTCGGCAGCAGCTCTGCCAACGGCATGCCGAGCTCGTGCGGGAAAGTCAGCGTCATCAGAAAGACGCTGCCGCCCTGCTTCGACCAGGCGACCACGGCCTCGGACAGCTCGGCCTGGCGCACGTTGCAGATCCGGAAGGAGCAGATCGGGCACGTCCAGACGCTCTTGCAGGTGGTGATGCCCTGCATGCGCGCCGAGTCGCCCGACGTATTGCGGACGATCGCCACGGAATCGCTGGCCTTGGCCACGCCACGATGGCACCAGCACGTCCGGTGCTGCTCATGCGCCTGCAGCTCGGGCCGGTACAGGAGCGACCCGGCCATGCGCTGCATCTCGTATTTCTTCATCTTCCCGGCCATCTCGCCAGAAACGGGGACTTTTGACTCGTAACCCGTTGATTCGGAAGGCCGGTTTATGGATTTACCACTAATACCAAGGTAATTAGAGCCCTGTTTGGCTGGTGTCATCTGCATCATGGTTGCTGTACCTGGTCAGATGGCGAAAAGCGCATCTGCGCGCTCGCGCAGGCGTCGGGCGGCTTCACGGATGGCGGCCTTCTCCGGCTCGCTCAGATCGCGGTCGAGCTTGTCCACCACGTCGGCCGGCAGCAGGGCTGCGCGCGCTACCAGGCGTCGGAAGGCTTCCGGCGTGTTTGACCAGGAGAAGAAAACCGGCTGACGCTCTGGAGCCGGTACGGGCCGCCGGAGCTGGCCCCGCAGGCATTCCAGGGCTCTGTTACCGGCTTTTTTGTCTGTTACAGAGGGAAGCACCGGCAGCTGTGCCGGCAGGTGGGAGGCATGCCATTGGTTCATGACGCCTCCCTGGCACGAATGCGATCAGCCAGAAACTCGCCGATATAGCTGATCGTGTTGCATTCTTGGTCATACTGCTCGATCAGCATCGCGCAGGATTCGCGCTCGGATTCTTTGCTTATTTCCCAGGCGACGGTCATCCAGTCGATGCCCAGCTCGTCTACGCCAGCCTTGCGAGCTTTTTCAATCACGATGTCGCGCAAGCTCATGCGAACCTCCGCACGATCCGCAGCTCGATGTCGTCCAGTCCGACGTCCATCTGGATGAAGCGCAGGTTCATCCAGGCGGTCAGGAAAAACTTGTGGCTATTGAGGGTTTCCCAGGTCAACCCGTCGCGGTATTGGATGGCCCACATGTCAGAACCCCCGTTCCGGATAGCCCAGCGCCCAAAGAACGAATGGCATGGAGATGATCGCGGCCGAGAACACGAAGGCAGCTGCCTCGGTGGCCCAGTAACTGGCGTCTTTCATGTGTTTCCCCTTGTAATCCTTGTCGACAGGTACCGGGCGGCGTCTGGAAGCTATCCAGGGAGTCGACAAGGGGATCGAAGTGGGTTGCCGCCCGGTAAGCGGGAAGATACCTCGACCCCCTAAACATAGCAAGGGGCTAAAACGTTTGAGACTGTAAACGCTTGAAGCTTTTTGGTGGTTGATGTACTTTTGCCGCGTGGACTTGTTGCCAAATTTGACAAAGGGGCAAGAAATGGGATCAACACTTCAGTACCTGGACGAAGCGAAGAAAAAGCTTCATATCGAGAGCGATTACGCTCTGTCAAAAAAGCTCGGATGCACTACTTCGACGATCAGCAATTACCGAGCTGGCCGTAGTCGCATGGACGACGTGATGGCTGTCAAGGTGGCCGAGATTTTGGAAAAAAATCCGTTGGAATTGCTGGCTTCGCTTAACTTTGAGCGCGCCAAAGACGACGAAGTGAAGCGGGTATGGAAGGGGATTTTGGAAAAAATTTCCGTGGGTTTTGAATCCCTGCTGTTGCAAGGTTTCGCGCATCGCTCTCAGTTGGGAGTAGTGCGGTAACAGCAGGTACAGAAACCGTTTTAGCGATTTGTATTATGTAAAACGTCGTGTAGGGTTTTGGAATGGTCTTTCAAGGTATGGGCTGATCCGGCCACCAGACCCGGATTTCCTGCCGGAGCATGCCCTGCGCTGCTATGGATCCCGGCAGCGACGACTTCCCGGATGTACGTTCACAGCCATCCGGTTCAAACACCCAATCCCGGTTTATTTGCGCAAGCGACCCTCGGTGATCGTTTGCTCGACCACCAGACCGGCAATCATCGAAAGTTCGGACGCAATCAGGTTCAGCACATCATCCGACGTCAAAATCCCAAAAAGGCTGCCTGCCCGGTTGACCACCGGCAGCCGCCGAACCCGCTTGCCGCGCATGATGGCCAGCGCCTCGTCCATGCCAGCGTCTTCCAGCACCGTGGTGATCGGCGCCGTCATCAGGTCCGCGGCCGTGAACAGTTTGGCGTCAATATCAAGGGCGATGGTCTCAACCAGGATGTCGCGGTCTGTCACGATGCCAATGGGCACCCGCAAGCCTTCCTGCTGGTTGTCGACCACGATCACGTCGCCCACATGGTGTCGCCGCATCAATCCGGCGACTTCGGCGATCGGGGCATCCGGTTCGCAGCAGATGACATTCATATTGCAGTAATCGCGGACCAGCATCGGCGGCCTTTCCGGCATTGACACTGCCTGTTGATTGAACCAAGATCAATTCAGGCCGGTCGCCGTCCGGCGCCCGGTACTTTTACGGAGGAATGGATGTCCCAAGAATTCAGTCTGGAACGGATCACCAAGTTGGTTTCTGATCTGGAGCAAGAGCTTTCCGGCGCCCCGGCCGGCTCACCGAAAGTCGCCGCCCTGCGCGCCGAGATCGATGCATTGAAGCGCACGCTGGCCAGCAGCGAGCAGTCCGGCGCCGAGCTGAAAGAACAATTGCACGGCACCCATCGCAACCTCGACGACCTGGTCGCCAGCGTCGAAGGCGAAGTGCTGCGTGATACGCCTTACCTCGCCGAACTCGGGCGCATCCTCGGCCTGGTCTGATCTTCGCTAGTCAGAGGGGCGCTAGCGCCGTCCCTCTGCCCCCCTCTCTGCGCCCTTCCTTTCTGCGACGACTCCGCAACTTTCGCCGCGCCCTTCTGTCCTAAAAAAGCTGCAAGCCATCCCTGCGTCAACCTCGGCGCGCCTCGCCGCAGGTCGCGGCAATTTCTGACGTCTGCCATGCCCAAGTTCTCTTTCAATTCGCTCGTCCAGATCCTGCGCAATGTCCGCCTGCGCAATGCCTTGTTCTCGTTGCTGCTGCTGTCGGCCATCATCATTTCCTTCGAAGGGGCGCCCAAGCTGTTGCACAGCTCGCCGGTGGTCTATAGCCAGGATGTCTCGCTGATCACTACCCTGCCCGCCCAGCGCGACCGGCTTGAATACTTGCTGATAGCGCAGCCATCGTCCGAATCGCCACGCTACCTGATCAAGTTCAAGGGCCAGCCCAAGATCGTGTCGGTGAAGGTACCCAACAGCACCCACGTCAACCTCGAGCGCGAAGTCTTGCTGAAGAACGGCATCCCTTACGGGATCGCCCAACCCGAATGGCTGGCCGCCAATCAGCGCGTGCTGCAGGATGAAGAAGCACCGGCCGGCTTCTTCGAATCGGCCGGCGGCTTCCTTGCCCGCAATGCGGTCGGCTTGCTGCTGCTGGTGCTGATGGTGGTCGCGCTGAAAAAGACCATGCCCGGCCTCGGTTCGGCAGTATCGGTGACCAAGCCCGAAAAGCTCAAGGGCAGCATGGATGACCTGATCGGCATGGACGACATCAAGCGCGAAGTCGCGCACCTCGAATCGATGATCCGCAATCGCGAACTGTACAAGTCGCACAACATCGACAAGCCGTTCAACGTGATGCTCACCGGCCCGGCAGGCACCGGCAAGACCAAGCTGGCCGGCTATCTCGCCAAACAGCTCGGCATACCGCTGATTCAGGCCTCGGGTTCGGGGCTGGAATCGGGGCTGGTTGGTGGCGGCTCCAAGACGCTGAACGCCATCTACAAAAAAGCCTGCGACCAGGGGCGATGCCTGATTTTCCTCGACGAGGCGCAATCGCTGTTCATGCCGCGCGGCCGCGGCGAGCGCAAATGGGATGACGATACCGCCAACACGCTGCTCGGCCTGCTCGACGGCATCAAGAGCGACGAAGGCAATGGCGTGATCTGGGTCGTGGCATCCAACTTCGACGACGCCAACAGCGAGATGGATGAAGCGATGCTGCGCCGCTTCGCCGTGAAGATCAATTTCCGTCTGCCGAACAAGGCCGAGCGGCGCGAACTGCTGCGGGTCTTCCTGAAGCGCAAGGACGAAAAAGTGGTGGCCTGGGATAGGCTGAACCTCGATTACATCGCCGAGATCACGGCCAACCTTTCCCCGGCATTACTGGAGACCGTGGTCGATCGCGCCAGCATGATCGCCATTGAAGAACACAGCACGATCGACGCCGATCTGTTGTTCCGCGCCTTCGAGCGCAGCGCGATCGGCCTGACCGACCGCGCGGCCAGCGCCGAGAAAGATCGCCAGCGTGAGCGCGTCGCGCTGCATGAGCTCGGGCATTTCTTCATGCAGGTCGATCCGCTGTTGAAGAAAGGTTTGTCGCTAGCCGAGGTGAAATCGCAGTCGTCGCTGCTGAAGATCAGCACCGAATCGGTCTCGAAACTGGGAGCGTTGGGCTATGTGCTGTCGGCCACGCCGGATGCGGGGCTGCAGACGCTGGAAGAGCTGGAGCAGGACGTGATGCAGCTGTACGGTGGCGTCGCGGCCGAGGAATTGTTCTACGGCGCGCGTGGCATCTCGGTCGGCAGCCAGAACGATATCCAGAAGGCGACCGCACGTCTGGACCTGATGGTGAACCAGCTGTCGATGTACTCGCGTTCGAAACTGGATTATCGACAGTTCAAGCGCGACGGCGCGCGCGAGGACGCGGTGCGCGAAGTCGAGCAGAAATCCGATGAACTGTATTCACAGACACTGGCCACCATCGGCAGCTATCGTCCGTGGATGACGACGCTCAAGGATACGCTGATGGAGCGCTATGTACTGTCGAAGGACGAGGTGTTCGACCTGATCGGCGAACTGCAGCGTTCAGCGCCGATGGAAGCCGTGGCCTGATTTTTCGATCGCCAGCGACGACCACAACGATCGAAACTACCCGCCGCCATCAGGCGGCGGGTTCGCTTTGCAGGGAAAACTGGCAGTTATGCCGGTGGTGACATTCAGCTGAGGAAGTGCGTCGGCTCCAGCACCTCGGGTATCTTTTCGTCGCCATCGACCAGCAGCTTTTCGAAGGTGGTCTGCACCTTCGCCTTCAGCTGCATGTAGGCATCGATCTGGTTCATTGAATTGTCCTGGTCGCGGCACAGCATGTAGAGCGCGGCATCGGACACTGGGCATTGATAAATCCGGTCGTCGATGTTCAGGGTGAAAGTCGTGTTGTCTCGGGTGCGGATCGCCGGTTCGCTCATGCTGCTTTTCCTCCGGGCCCATGCGGGCAGGTCATGTTGATCTTCAATTTCATTCACGGAAAATGCATCTTTATCATTGCCTGGGGATCGAGTGTACGTGCGTGCGAGGTCGAATTGCCTTGAGCTAGCGCATAGGAAACCCAAACAAACGCATGTGCTTTTATGTGCAATGCACCGAAGACAGGCCTGCTACTGCAATTCGTTCCTCCAGGGGAATTGCTCGGGTAGCCCATGACTCGTGATGTCGATTCTCTTGATTTCGCCGTATTGACGATGCCTGACCGTGTACTTGACTGACCTGAAATGCAGACCGAGGTTCATGCGCGTCGACATGAAAAATGCGCGACTGCCTTTCGCAGTCGCGCATCCCTGACATCATGATCCTTGCGCCCCCGGTGTCGGTACATTCCCCGTGCCCTGCACACTCGGCGCTGCGACAGTGCCTGCCCTTACTGTGTTCGTGCCTGTCGTGGTCGTGGTGGTGGTGACGGTGTTGATCGTGGTGGTAGTCAGGCTTGCTGGCGTGACGGCCATCTGCATCGGGCCAGGCGCCTCCGGTTCTTCGCTATCCTCGAGCGGTTGTGCACGGCGCGGGGTCAGGACGAAATCATCAAAATCACCGCGCTGGCCGATGAGCTCCTGCACCAGTGCGTTGATATCGCCGGCGTCGAATGGCTGCAAGCCGCCCTGAGCCTGAGAGACGGCAAGGTTTTCAGTGATCTCCCGGTTGGCTTCATCCAGCGCGCTCCAGTCCTGCGCTTCCAGGTCACTGGCCATTTCGCCCACCTTCTGCAGTTTGCGGAAGCTTTTCGCTTGCTCGATAGTGCGCAAAGTGCGCGGGCTGACCGGTTCGGTGTCGGCGCTGCGGGTGCGGGCATGACGGACGGTGGGCTTGGATTGCAGCTGGCGGATGCGTGAAGCGATCCTTTCCTGCGTCAGCTTTTCCATCGCCTGCTGCTGCAGCGCAAGCGGCGATGTTGCAAAGGATTTGTTGAAGAAAGCCACGCTCAACTGTTCAACGCCGGCGACCAGGCCCTTCATCAGTTCGCCGAGGAACCACATTTCGGACTGCGACGGATACTTGGATGCCAGCGACGACAGCATCGGCTGCAACAGGCGAGTCGCGATCAGGTTGGTCAGCAGTGCAAGCCGTCCGGTGCGTATCTGTTCGGTGCTGAAGCTGTTCTTCGGTCCGGGCTTGAGCAGTTTCGCGTGTAGGCGCTGGTCGCAAGCAATCAGGAACTGGAACAGTTTCTTCGGCAACGGCGAGCTGTCGACTGTCGGTGGGTAGCCGATCAGCATGCGCACGATGACTTCGGCAACGCCATGCATGCGCTCCTTTTCTGCCTGTTTGATGCCGGGGTCGCCTTCCCCGACCGCGATGCCGGACCCGCTGCCGGAACGCGCCGTGTCTTTGAAGTTGAAGCTCGCATACAGGGATTTCGCGCCGCCCCAGCCAAGATTGTCGCGGAATTCCCGCGCAAAGTAGCGCTGCAGCAGCTTGCCCGAAGGGATGGTTGCGCCGTCCACGCCTATGGCAAATGCCTTGAACTGTGCAGGCAAGCGGTCGATGTAAAACGCTGAATCAACCCGCCCGAGCACCTTCAGTTTGCTGGCAGAGATGCTGTCGTCGACCAGGTCGTCGATGATCAGGTCGGCCAGTTTTTGCACCTGGTGTTCCGTTTCGATTTTTTTCAAGGTGCTGACGGGCATGCGCTTGCTGACGATCTGGAAGCTCGGCTCCGAATGGGATTGAACCGTCAGCGCATCGTTGTTCGAGGTCTGCCCGGATTTTGTAACGCTTGCAGTCGTTACCCTGGCCTGTGGCGCTGCCGTGCTGGTGGCCGGCAACGGATGTGATTGCGACAGCGGCACCGTCTTGTTCGTCGGCGGCGTGATTTCCGCGCACGATGATGTACTGCGCAGGCGCAGCGCTGGTACCGGGATCGCGCGCGGCGTGCGCGGACTTGGTGGCGGCAGGGTCTTTTTCGAACGCCGGGTGGGACTGTCGTCCTTGGGCGGCGAAGATCGCTGGAGGGGCGGTATTTCCGTCGCCGCCGCGGTGACGGTCCCGGTTGTTGCGGCCGTCGTCGTGGTCGTGAAGGTGTCGGTGGTCGTGGTGGTAAGGGTATGGTCGCGCGGGCTGGTACCTGGAATTGACATGATGGCTCCGATCATCGTGAAAAATGGTGCGACGCGATGGGTAACGGACGCTTTAAAGCAGTTCATCCACGCAACAGTGCCGGCCTGCGATAGATATCGTCAGATTCCGGCAGATACTGGCAGAACGGGGATCAGCAGAAATCCCGGCTCGACGTCGTCAGCGATCCCAGCAAGGGACTCAAATCGAGTAGCCGTTTAGCGATCAAGTGATGCACATTGTTTTCTGTCTGCCAGATGCCATAGACGCCGAGCAGTGACGCCTGCAACAGTTCGCGCCGCTGCTGCTCGACCAGCGCTGGCCAGATGATCACGTTGACGACGCCGCTTTCATCTTCGATCGTGACGAACATCGTTCCTTTCGCCGTCGCCGGCCGTTGCCGCACGGTGACGATGCCGCAGGCACGTGCGAATTGCCCCTGCCCGTAGCCGGACAAGCTCGCGGCCGGCACGAAGCGCCGTGCCTGCAGCTGCTTGCGCAACAAGGCCAGCGGATGGCGGCCGAGCGTCAGGCCCAGCGAACGGTAATCCGCAACGATCTCCTGTGCTTCCGATGGCGCGGCCAGCCGTATCGCGGCATCGTCATGGTCGGCCGTCTTCAGCAAGCCCTTGCCCGGCACCGCTTCCACCGCATGCCAGAGCGCTTCGCGTCGGTTCCCCGCGAGGCTGGTCAGCGCATTGGCCGCTGCCAGTGCCTGCAGGTCGCCGGCGTCGAGCTGCGCGCGCAGCGCGAGGTCTTGCAGGCTGGCGAAAGGGCGCACTGCCCTCGCCTCTTCGATGCGCCAGGCAGCTTGCTGCGACATGCCGCCGACCTGGTTCATGCCCAACCTGACGGCCGGCGGCTTGCCGGATGCTGCTTGCTGTCGCTGCGCTGTTGCCGGCGTTCTTTCCAGCGCTTGTCCTGATATTTGCTCCGGTTCCTGCTCAGGTGCCTGTTCATGTGCCTGTTCATGTGCCTGTTCATGTGCCTGTTCATGTGCCTGTTCCAGCGTCGCTTCCCAGTCGCTGACGCTGACATCCACCGGCAGCACCTGCACGCCGTGGCGCTGCGCATCCTGCACCAGCTGCGACGGCGAATAAAAGCCCATAGGCTGGCTGTTGAGCAGCGCCGCCAGCAGCGCGGCCGGATGGTGGCACTTCAGCCAGGCGCTCGCATAGGCCAGCAGCGCAAAGCTGGCCGCATGGCTCTCGGGGAAGCCGTATTCGGCAAAGCCTTCGATCTGGCTGAACAAGGCCTCGGCGAATTCGCGCTCGTAGCCACGCTCCAGCATGCCGCCGATCAGCTTGTCGTGGAATTTCTCCAGTCCGCCCTTGCGCTTCCACGCGGCCATTGCGCGCCGTAGCTGGTCGGCTTCGCCGGCACTAAAGCCGGCGGCCAGCATCGCCAGCTGCATCACCTGTTCCTGGAAGATCGGCACGCCCAGCGTGCGCGACAGCGCCGTCTCGAGGTCCTTGCTCGGATAGGTGACCGGCTCCAGCCCCTGCCGGCGGCGCAGGTAGGGATGGATCATGCCGCCCTGTATCGGGCCGGGACGGATGATCGCGACCTCGATCACGAGGTCGTAGAAGGTGCGCGGCCGCAGGCGCGGCAGCATGCTCATCTGCGCGCGGCTTTCGATCTGGAACACGCCGATGGTGTCGGCGCGGCTGATCATGTCATAGGTTGGCTTGTCCTCGGCCGGGATGTCGGACAGCTCGAAGGGCTCGCCCTGCAGCTGCGAAATGAATTCCAGCGCGCGCCGCATCGCCGACAGCATGCCCAGTGCAAGGATGTCGACCTTCAGCAAACCGAGCGCATCGAGGTCGTCCTTGTCCCGTGGCACGACGCTGCGCCCCTCCGTCGCCGCCTTCTCGATCGGCACCAGCCTTGAGAGCTTGTCGCGTGCGATCACGAAGCCGCCCGGATGCTGCGACAGGTGGCGCGGGAAGCCCATCAATTCGCCGGCCAGCTGCAGCCATTGCTGCGCCATCAGCGATGCCGGGTCCATGCCGCAGTCGACGAAACGCTCGGCCAGCTGCTCGCGGCTGTCCCACCAGCGGTGCGCCTTGGCCAGCCGGTCGACGATCTGCGGATCGATGCCGAGCGCCTTGCCGCTCTCGCGGATCGCGCTCTTCGGGCGATAGGTAATGACGACGCCGGTCAGCGCCGCGCGCTGGCGACCGTATTTTTCATAGATGTACTGGATGACTTCTTCGCGTCGCTGGTGCTCGAAGTCGACGTCGATGTCGGGCGGCTCGTTGCGTTCCTTCGAAATGAAACGCTCGAACAGCAAGTTGCCACGCGCCGGATCGACCTCGGTGATGCCGAGGCAGTAGCAGACCGCGGAGTTCGCCGCCGACCCGCGTCCCTGGCACAGGATGTGGCGGCTGCGCGCAAAGCGCACGATGTCGTACACGGTCAGGAAGTAAGGCTCGTAGTCCATCTGCGTGATCAGCGCGAGTTCGTGCTCGACCTGTTCCTGCACATGAGCCGGTATGCCTTGCGGGAAGCGGCGGTGTGCGCCGGCCCATGTCTGTTCGCGCAGGTAACTGGCCGGCGTGTGACCGGCAGGCACCAGTTCGTCCGGGTATTCATAGCGCAATTGGTCGAGCGAGAATTGGCATTGCTCCGCAATCACCAGCGTCGCGGCCAGCGCCTCTGGCGGATACAGGTTGGCCAGCCGCAACCGCGAGCGCAGGTGCTGCTCGGCATTGGCGAACAGGCGCCGGCCACATTGCCCCACGGGCTCGCCGATGCGGATCGCCGTCAATACATCCTGCAAGCGCTTGCGCGAGCGCAGGTGCATGCAGACATCGCCGGTGGCCACGACCGGCAAGCCGTGCAGTGCGGCGGCCTGCAGCACCGCAGCCTTGTGCGCATCGTCCTGTCCGCGATAGAGCAATGTCATCGCCAGCCGCGCCCGCTCGCCGAACGTGGTACGCAGCCAGCCGGCCTGCCGGTGCAAGGCGGCAGCATCGATGCCATAGTCCGGTGCCAGCAGCACCAGGCAACCGGGCAGCCCGCGCAGGTGGGACAGTGCGGACTGCGGTTGCGTGAAGTCTTGCGCATCGATCCGGTAGCTGCCCTTCTGCTCGCGGCTGCGCGCCAGCGTGATCAGTTCGCACAGGTTGCCGTAGCCATCGCGGTTCATCGCGAGCGCGACCAGCCGGAAGCTGTTGCCGTCATGCCCTTGCACGCGGAACTGCGAACCGACGATCAGCTGCACTCCTTGTTGCTTCGCCTCGCCATGCGCGCGCACCACGCCGGCCACCGAGCATTCATCGGTGATCGCCAGTGCGCGATAGCCAAGCTCGGCCGCGCGCGCGACCAGTTGCTCGGGATGCGAGGCGCCGCGCAGGAAGCTGAAGTTCGATGCGCACTGCAGCTCGGCGTAGTCAGGCAGTCCGGGGCGCATGATCAGGCGGGCATTCGGGGGCGGGGTCGAGGTCGGGGTCGGTGTTGGCGCCAGCTACAGCGGCAGCGGCAGCGTCAGGCAAACAGCCCGTGCAGGAACCAGCGCGCACGACTGGCATCGCGCTCGCGATAGATCCAGTAGCAGGCGCCCTCGTCGCCCTGTGCGATGAAGTAATCGCGCAAGGCCAGCGCGCCGTCCCACCAGCCGGACTCGATGCGCTCGGGGCCGCTCAGCAGGCGCAGCGGCGAACCATAGAAGGGACGATGCTCGCGCAGCGTCAGCGGCAGCGGTTGTTCGAGCAGCCAGAACGGGCGTGCCGCGAAAGGCAGTTCGCCAGCCATGCCGTTGCCCGCCTCACCCGCTTCGCCTGTCGCTGCCAGCGCCCCGCGCCCCGCTGTTCCGGGCTGCGACGATGCCGGCCCGTGCTGTCCCCTCTTGCTGCCGCCCTGCCCTGCGTCCTGCCAGCAGTTCGCCGCTTCCGGCCGGTGGTCTGCCTGCGGCGCGGCCAGCTGTACGGCTTGCATACCCAGTCGAGATGTCAGTAGCTCCAGCAGGCGACGATAGTCCTCGGGCGTGCCGCCCGGTTCCGGGAACAGCTGCTCGCTGGGCGGCGCCCACGGCGACAGGTCGCGCGCTTCCAGCCGCAGCGCCATCACCGGCGCCGGCAGTTGCAGGCGACCGAAACGCTCCTTCACCAGCCGCAGCAAGTGCGCTTCCTGCCATGCGGGCTCGGCCAGCGCGATCTCGAGCACCGTCGGCTCGCGCCGCGTGCGGCCGCGCTCATGCTCAAGCGAGAACAGCAGGCGCGCGACAGCCTGCTGGCGCGCGACCAGCCAGCCTGCCATCTGGACGAGCAGGCGCTGCGCGCCCGCCAGCAACAGCGCCGCCTGCTCGACGCGGTAAGGCAGTTCGATGAAGGCAGCGAAGCTTTCCGGCGCCTGCAGCCAGTCGTACAGCTCGGGCGCTTCGCCATACGCATGGTCGAGCTGCTCGATCAGCCGTGCATCGGTGCGGCGCTGCAAGCCGGCGCGCGGCAAGCGGCGCAGGTCACCCAGCGTGCGGCAGCCTATGCCGTCCAGCCAGTCCGCATGCGGCTGCGCCGCCGGCAAGTCGTGGAAGTGCGTGCGGTCAAGCTCGCGCTGCAGGCTGGCGAGCTTCACCACGCGTCGCCTGTGCGTTACGCTGCCGGTTCGCCGATGCGCGAGCAGCCAGGCACCCTGTGCCGTCGGCGCCATCGCAACGCGCAATGAAAAACCGAGCGCATGCACGCTGTCGCGCACGCGCTTGCACAGCGCGCGCCGGCCGCGAAAGGCCGACAAGCTGGCCGTCACGTCCATCAGCAGCGTTGCATCGTCGGTCGCCGATATGCCGGTGGTTGCAGGCGCACCCCGTGCCGGTCCCGTCGCTGCCGGCCTTGCCTGCGTGGTTCGCGCCATCCGCGCAGCGCAGGTCGCCGCGGCCAGCTCCGGCGTGTACTGCAGCAGCGCCAGCGCCACAGCGTCCAGCGCGTCACGTTCGCGCTGCAAGTCGCGCGGCTGCAGGATGACGGCGGGCGCGATGGCCTGCACGCCGTTGGCGCGCATGCCGTGCCGCACGCCCTGCGCGGCGGCCAGCGCGCTCATGGCCAGCACCTGCCCGCCATCGAGGATGGCCAGCGGCAGTGGCTCACACCAGCGCGGACGCAGCGACTGCAGCGGCAGCAGTGGCAGGTAGACGGCGATCCAGCAGCGCATCGCTTGCCTCGACAGGAGAAGGTCGGGAACTGTCTTGCGGGAACAGGCGGGCGAACAGGTCGCCACGCCGCTGCGGCCAGCGCAGCCGTATCGGCGCGGCGCATTGCGGGCCGCGCCGCTTGAGCACATCGAGCTGCACGCCGCCTGGCAGCGGGCGCAAGGCCAGCCGCAGCGGCGCCGGCGAAGGATCGTCGGCAAACGACAATGGTCGCAGCAGCCAGCACAACATGTCCGACGCCTGCGCGGCCAGTTGCAGCCGGCGCAGCGCTTCGGTGCGCAGCGCGCCCTGCCACAGCAGCAGCGCACCGCAGCTGCCGTTGCGCAGGATTTGTTCGGCGCTCCACAGCAGGTCGGCATGGCGCTGCGTGCGTATCCACAGCAGCTGTTCGGGCGGCAGACCCCATTCGCACCAAGTCGCGATCTGCGGCTGGTAAGGCGGTTGCAGCAGCGCGATGCGCTGGCCGGCCAGCGCTTGCAGCGCAGGACGCAGCAGTCGCAATTCGCCGATGCCGCTCTGCGGCAGCAGCAGTTCGATCAGTCCGCGACGCGGCCAGCCATGGTTCGGCAATTCGGCATCGAGCGCGGCATGGCCGCTCGACGTCACGGGCGAACTGGCGCTGGCCATTTGTCCGGCACGCCAGACGGCGCCGGACAGTCCGGAGGGCAGCGACGACAAGGCTGCCGGTACCGCACTGGCGGTAACAGGCAAGGTGTTCATATTGGTTTTACGGGGATGTGGGCGATCAAGATTTATACTGTACAAATATACAGTATAAATATCGGCTTGCAACCGTAAAAAACAAAAGCCTTGCAGGTGAATGGCCTGCCCCACAAAAGAAAAATCCATGAAAATTCATTGATTTTCAAAGACTTGGGATGGTTATTTAATCGGATTTATAAAACTCGAAAGCTTCATCTGCCTGCGCATCCCTACGCATGCAAATGGAAGCCTCCTCCCCCCATGCCCGGCAGCGGCGGCTGCTCGGAATCTGCTTTGGCCACATAGCGCTGCCAGCTGAATGCCGTTTTCTGGAAGCGGACGAGTGCCGATTGCAAGTCCAGCAGCGTCAATCCATCCAGGCAGAGTTCCCAGGTGATGATCAGCGAGCCTTTGGGGCCGGCCAAGCCAATTTTCACGCCTCCGTTCTCGCGCCACAGCAGGTTGTAGCTGAGCAGTGCCTCATACAATTGCCGCTCCGCTGTTTCAGGTGCGGTACCGAGCTCGGAGGACATCACCAGTCGCGGCGGTTCGTCGGCCGCTTCGATGACGATGATGCTTTCGTCTGAAAACTGTATGGCCCAGCTCGGCTCTTCGGTCTGGACAACGGCATCGATGTCCGGTGTCACGGGGCCGAGTTCTTGCATCAGTTGCTGGATCTGTTCAACGGTCGTGGCCATCGTGCGCTCCTTAATGGCGGCGTTACAGCTTGCCGAGGTCAGGGTTGATGGTGCGGATGAAAAGTTCGGTCGCCGCATGTGCAGCTTGCAGTCCGCGCAGTCCGGCTTGCAGGCGGTCAGCCTTGATCGAATCCCCGTAATGGATCTTCATCCCGTTGACAGCCGCAACGCCCTTGCCGGCGCTGGCGGCACTGGCTTGCGCCGGTGCCGGCGTTGTACTCAAGGCGGAAGTGCTGCTGAAAGTATTGATGCTGTTCGGTCCCATGGCTGGTGTCCCCTGCTCTCTGTCATTGATGGATGGAAGGCTTGCACGGTGTCGGTGGAAACAGCTTCAGCGTTCGCGCGCCGCGTCAGGCGCCGAGATGCAGCATGTCCATCGGCCCCGGCATGCTTGCCACCGGGTTTTCGCTCTCGCCGGTCACGTACACGCTCCAGACTTGGGCGATGTTGAGGAAATTCGTCAGCACGACTTGCATCTCGCTCAGGTTCAGATTGGGCGCGAACAATTCGTACAGCAGCACCAGTTCGCCGCCCGGACCGGATAAGGCCATCTTGACCCCGCCGGTGTCCTTCCACAGCAGGTTGTAGCAAAGCAGGGTCTCGTAGACCGATAGCTGCATGGATTCCGACGGCGTCCCCAGCAGCGTCGTTAACACCACCCGATCCGGCTGCTCCGCCCATTCGAGCATGACGATTGACTGTTCTTCGAACTGGATCGCCCAGTTCGTGTTCTCGCTTTGGATGACGGCTTCGATCTCGGGCATGCTGGGTCCGATTTCTTCCATCATGATCTGCATGCGTTCCAAGTTGCTTGCCATGTTAATTCCCCTATGGAAATCCGCTGACCGATCAAATGCTCCCGATCTGTGATGGCATACAACACATAGTTCCATTGCCGACATTAATGACCAATAAACAATGCATTTGATGACAAAAAATTAAGCGTTTTTCATTTGCCCGCGAAGTAATTTTTCTTTGCAGTAATTGAGCATCCTGCCGGAGTGCTGGCTGTTTGTCGGAGGGCATGCAGGATCGCGGGCATGAAATTCCTGCACGTTGACGGCACGCTGCGAACCGCGAGCGGTCCCGCATTGTCCACTTGTCAGGTGTGCGCGCTTTGTCCCGCACACGCATCAGGGAGCACAAGGCATGACGAGTAGCGACAAGGCAGGGAGCGCTGGACGGCAGGAAGATTTCATGCAGTCCCTGCTTGCCTTTACCCGTGAGCACAAGGCGACCTACTGGTCGGGTTCGCTGTCCGCGTTTCTTGAAAAGATAGTGCCGGGTGATCCGCAGGGCATCGCCCGCAGTTCTCACCAGTACATCTGGGACATGATCCGCTGGACCCGGCGCGAAGACGCCGATGGCCACCTGCGCACCGCGCTGTTCTCTGGCGAATTGTTTGGCATGGACGAGGCGATCGACCGCGTAGTCGATTATTTCAAGGCCGCTGCTGCCGGTTCCGAAGTTGGTCGTCGTTTGCTGTTGCTGCTCGGCCCGCCTTCGGGCGGCAAGTCGACGCTGGTCATCCTGCTCAAGCGCGGGCTGGAGGAATACAGCTATACCGATGCCGGCGCGATGTATGGCATACAGGGCTGCCCGGTGCATGAATCACCACTGCACCTGGTGCCGCACACCTTGCGCCCGGGCTTTCGCGAAACCTATGGCGTCGACATCAGCGGCGAAGTCTGTCCGTTCTGCCGCTCAAGGCTGGAACAGCAGTTCGCCGGCGATTTCCTGCAGATGCCGGTCGAGCGCTTCTTCATCTCCGAAGCCGGCCGCAGCGGCATTGGCACTTATGCGCCGCATGACCCGACCACGGCGGATCTGGCGGATCTGGTCGGCTCGGTTGATTTGTCCAAGGTCGCCGATTTCGGCGACGAAGGCGATCCGCGCGCGTGGTCGTGGTCGGGTGCGGTCTATGCGGCCAGCCGCGGCATGCTGGAGATGATCGAGATACTGAAGGTCAAGCGCGAGTTCCTGTACCTGCTGCTGACGCTGACGCAGGAAAAGAACGTGAAGGTGTCGCGCTTCCCGCTGATTTACCTCGACGAGACCATCCTCGCGCATACCAACCTCGCCGAATTCCGCAAGTTCCTGCAGGAGAGCGAGAACGAGGCGCTGCTCGACCGCATGGTCATCATCCAGGTGCCTTACACGCTCAACTACACAGACGAGGCACGCATCTACAAAAAGCTGATCTCATCGGCCGCGCCGGCTTTCCGCGCGGTACACCTCGACCCGCATGTGCTGCACGCGGCTGCCGTGTTTGCGATCCTGACCCGGTTGCACGAAGCCGAGGAGAAAGACCAGGAACTGGCGAAGAAGGTACGGCTGCATGCGCATGAAGACGTGGAAGGCGTGAACCGCGCCGAGGCCGAGCGCACGCGCCAGAAGATGCCCGATGAAGGGTTGGGCGGCGTGTCGCCGCGCTTCGTGATCAATGCACTGTCGAACGCCATCATCCAATCCGACACCCGCAGCCTGACCACGATGGACGTGCTGCTGGCCTTGAAGGATGCAATCGACAGCGATGCCCGCATCGAGCCGAAGAAAAAGCGCAAATGGATCGATTACCTAGTGCTGGCCCGCAAGCACTTCTACAACCGCTGGGTAAAGGAAGACGTGCACAAGGCCTTGTTCGTGTCGTTCGAACAGGAAGCGCAGGACTTGCTGGAAAAATACCTGGACGAGGTCGAGGCCACGCTTGACAACCGGCAGGTCAATGACCCGATCACTAATGAGGAAAGGCGGCCTGACGAACGCTTCCTGCGCTCGGTGGAAGAAAAGATCCATATCTCCGACTCCGGCAAGCAGTCGTTCCGGCAGGAAGTGGTGCGCAAGGCGATGGGCGCCTTCAAGCGCGGCGAGAAGTTCACGCTCGACAGCCATGCGCAACTGCACGACGCGGTACAGCAATACCTTTTTGAGCAGCGCCGCGATGTGTTGCGGCTGGTCAGTTCCAGCGCGCGCCCGGACGAGGAAGCACGACAGAAAATCTCCATCGTCGAGCAGCGGCTGTTGAATGAATACGGTTACGACAGCCACAGTGCGCGCGAGGCACTGAACTACGTGACTACCTTGCTCGCGCAGGAATGACAAGCCGCCATAAGCACCGGAGCTACGCGAAGATCACATGAGCGTCCACAGCACGATTTCATCCGGTTCACCCTGGTACGCATTATTCTCGCGCGGCGCGCGCGACTGGTTGAGGCATAACGAAAAGATCCGCGAGAGCGTGCAGCAGAACTTGCCCGACTTGGTCGCAGGCGGCGACCTGATCACGGGGCCGCAGGAGCGCACCGTCCATATGCCGGTCAAGGTGCTCGAGCATGCACGCTTCAGGCTGTCCGACGATGCGATCGACAGCGAGCGCCATGCCGGCCAGGGGCAAGGCCAGCCCGGCGACGTGCTGCGCCCGGCACAGCCGCGGCCGGGCGATGACGATGGCGATGAAGCAGGTGGCGGCGACGACGACGGCGGCGTGCGCTTGCTGCTGGAACTGAAGGTCGACGACATCGTCGACTGGCTGTGGGAAGAACTCAAGCTGCCCGACCTGCAGCCGCGCCGCAAGACGGTCGTGCAGGAAGATGAATTCGTGCGCGAAGGCTGGGACAAGCGCGGCGCGCGCGCCCGGCTGGACCGGCGCCGCACCGTGAAGGAAGCGGTCAAGCGGCGCGCGATGCAATCCGACCCCGTGCCCTTTTCCAACGAAGACTTGCGCTTCCGGCAGCTGGTGCAGCGCCGGCGGCCAGCCACCAGCGCCGTGGTGCTGTTCGCCCTCGATGTGTCGGCCAGCATGACGGATGCCGAGCGCAAGCTGGCGAAGACCTTTTTCTTCTTCGTGCTGCAAGGCATACGAAGGAAGTACGGGCAGGTCGAGACGCGCTTCATCGCGCACACCACGCAAGCGTGGGAATTTTCGGAGCCGGACTTTTTCCAGGTCACCGGCACCGGCGGCACCGGCGCCTCCAGCGCGTTCGAGCTGGCGCTTGAGATCATTGCCAGCGATTACGACCCGTCGCAATACAACGGCTATCTGTTCTATGCGTCCGATGGCGAGAACTTCACGGAAGACCGCAACGCCGCCACGCAGGGGCTGAAGCAACTGACCGGATTGCTCAACTATGTCGGCTATGTCGAGACGGTGCCCGGCTCATCGCGCGTCACCGATACCGAAATGAAGTCCATTTGCCGGCAGCTGGAACTGGCCGGCGCCCGCCTCGGCAGCTGCGTGCTGCACCAGCCGGACGATGTCTGGAAGGCGATACGCCACTTCTTCATGCAGGAAGCAATGCAGGGCGAGCCGGCATGAGCATCGGGCTGCAGGATGCCGGCCAAGGCCGCGACGTCCGCGGCGATGGCGAACGCGCGGCGCTGGGTTCCTATACGGAGCGCATCGAGGCGCTGGCGCAGCAGTTCGGCCTGGATTATTACCCGGTCGATTTCGAAGTCGTGCCGAACAATTTCATGACCGAGATCTCGGTCTATGGGCTGCCGGTGCGCATGCCTCACTGGTCATTCGGCGTGCGCTACATCCACCAACTGATACGCCAGGGCATGGGCCATTCGCGCATATTCGAGGTGATGTTCCCCGGCGACCCCTGCCATGCCTATCTGGTGCGCGACAATTCGGTGGCCGAGAACACGCTGGTCGTCGCACATGTGATCGGCCATGCGGACTTCGCGAAGAACAACCAGTTGTTCGCGCGTTTCATGGCCATGGCCGGCGGCCATATCCTCGAGCAGGCGGCAGAGCGCGCGCATGCGATCGAGCTGGCACTGGCCGAGCATGGGCAGGAACGGGTCGAGGCCATGCTCGACGCGGCGCTGGCGCTGGAGCCGCACGTGGACATCAACCAACCCTTGCACCGCGCTCCCTTCCCCGCACAAGCCGCGTCCGACCCGGCACAGGTCGGCGACGACAACCGCTTCGCGCACCGCTACCATCGCTTGCCCGGCGAGCGCCAGGCACCGGCGCGCAGCGGCCGCAAGCCGCTGCCGGCGATACCGCCGCGCCCGGAGCGAGACCTGTTGTGGTTCATCGCCAATTACGCGCCCGAGCTCGACGGCTGGGAGCGCGACATCTTCCTCGCCGTGCGCGAGGAATCGTTCTACTTCTATCCGGTGTTTGCCTGCCAGATCATGAACGAAGGCTGGGCTTCGTACTGGCATGCACGGCTGTTGCGCGAGGCAGACTTCCTGCCTTCCGAACTGTATGTCGAGGCGGTGCGCGCGCATTCCGATGTGGTGCGCCCCTATGCCGCTGACCACCAGCTGGCGCTGGCAGTCAATCCGTATCACCTCGGATTCTCGATCTGGGAAGACCTGATCGGGCAGCGCGGCCTTCCATTCGCGCGGCAGGTGATGCGCGAGGAAGATGACTTCAGTTTCGTGCGCAATTACCTGTCGGTCGAGCTGGCGGAAAAGCTGGATTTGTTCGTGTACGAAGCCGACCACGAAGGCGGCATACGGATTGCCGATCGTGACATCCATGCGATACGCGAAACCATACTCGCACCGCGCTTCAACTATGGCGCCCCTCGCATCGCGGTGAAGGCCATGCATGTCGACGGCAGCCTGGAACTGGTGCACGACCATGAAGGCGATGGCCGCGGCCTCGACCTCGCGCGCGCCGAAAAGGTGCTCGACTATATTGCCCGCGTCTGGCGGCGGCCGGTCAGCCTGCAGACCGTCGGAACCAGCGGCAACCCGCGCGTGCTCAGCAGCGCCTTCGCCAGCCGATCACCTCAGTAATCGATGACGACAGTCAGCGGCAGCAGGTACTGGCCGGTGAAGGCATCCTGTCCGGCCGGAACGCGGGCAAACAAGGAAACCGAGTAGCGCGTCGGCACAACCGGCCGATCGCGAAAGCTGATCGTCGCCTGCTCGTCCAGCGGCAGCATGCGGGCCGCATCGCGATACAACTGGACGGCCAGCGCCGACCCTTGCGCAGAGGCCTGCGTGTTGACCAACTGCAGCCGGCCACTGCCGGCAGTCGGCAACCTCACGCTGAGGTTCAGCGATTCGCCCGGCGTTGATGGAAAGCATTCAATCGCAAACGATGTCTGCGCATCCATGGGCGCGGTCTGCAAGGGCTGGTAATGGCCGATCACGAGGCCGCCTGAGCCTAGCGGCGCGCAAAACATCGCGCGGGCAGGAGCCGATGCGACGAGCAACAGCACAGCTGGTGCGAGCACCTTGAGCACCTTGAGCACCTTGAGTGCCTTTCCGCCCGCTGCACACGAAGCCTTGAAAGTGTTCAGGATGAATAGCGACGTCAAGGCTTGTCCCCTTGCAGCTCGTGGCAGGTGAACTCGCCGAGATACGGAATGCTGCCCTTTTCCGGCGCATACGGTATCTCGACCACGCAGCCTCCGTTGGGCCAGCTAACCCGCAGCCGGTTGAATTGCTTCAGGCCCGTCACATAGGCAAGACCCTGGTGACCGACCGGCAGTCTGTCCGCCGGGTCGCCACCTTCCAGCATCAGCTCGGCCCCGGCGGGCACCGGCTGGCCATTGGCCAGCATCAGGTTCAGGGTCGCCGCCGACACCCTGTGCAAGGGAAAATCGATCGTCACGCCGCTGCGCCAGGCCGGCACCGGTTCGGCCTTCATCGCATCGATCTGCACATCCAGCGGCAAGTCGAGCGGCTCGACCGATACCGGGTTCTTCAGGTAAGGCGCCAGCCGCGGCAGCAGCGCGACGCCATCGCCATCGGTACGGCCGGCCAGCTGGTTGTCGACATACACGCGCACGCCCGCCAGTCCCGGCAGGCGCACTAGCCCGAAGCTGCTGTCGACACGCCGTACGGCAAACAGGCGGCCCTCCATCAGCACCAGAGATCCACTCAGGCCGGCACGCAAGGCCGAGTTGCCCTTGAACTCCGCAGCTTCCGCCCGGATCAGCCCGTGCAGGTTCTGTGCTGTCAGCGCCGCCTGTTGCGGGGCATTGATGCCCGCCTGCAGCCGGTAGCCCAGGCCTTCGCCGGGCGGTGGCAGTTTCTGGAACTGGAATACGGTCTGGTCTGGTCCGCTGTCGTTATGCGCATGCAGCACGCTGGCATTCATGCCGCCCTCGATCGGCAGGATCCAGAACAGGTTCAGCGAGCGCTCATGTGCAGCACCGTCCACATGGGTCAGTGTCACCATCAGGCTGCCCCAGCGCGACTGCCGGGTACTGAAACCCAATTGCGCAATCCGCAGTGTGTCCTGCCCTGCCCTTTCTTGCCGGGTCCATGACAGGCTGACGCTGCCCAGCTCCGGCAGCCGATATCCATAGAAGAAGGTGTCCAGCCGCCGCAATTGCAATTGTTCGGGCACGCCGGTTTGTCGAAAGTCGGCATCGGCCACTTGCGTGCGCAATGCCAGCGTATGCTGGCGCGTGCGGCGTTCAAGGCCGAGCGCGGCTTGCAGGCCATGACCCTGGTCGTCATGGCTGGCACCGATGGCCAGCGATGCGGCCCCCATCTCGGCGATTGCCGCTGACACGCCCGCCAGCAAGCCGACGCGCCCTCCTTGCTGCGCGCTGGCACCGCCTTCGACGGTGAGCCTTTCGCTGAGGCCGCGACGCCAGCCGCCGGACACGAACCAGTCGCCATAGTCATCGCTGCGCAAGCCGTAATTGAGGCGCAGCGCGCCGGCCTCGAGCGACCAGTCCGACAAGCCCGGCGCCAGCAGCGCGGTGCTCGCGTAATAGCGCTGGCTGATCACTTGCTCGCGGCCGCTCAGGTCAGTCACTTTCAGCAGCAGCTCGCCATCGCCGGCCATCAACGGCGCAGTGGTCACGGAAAACGGTCCCGGTGCAGCGGCATTGCGCGACTGCAGCACGTTGTTCACGTACAGATCCACGGTTGACGGCAACGCAGCCTGTCCGTACAGCGTCGGCACCGGCACGGTCACCAGCCCGGGCCGGGTCAGGAAATTGGTGCCGAACTGCAGACCGGCAAAACGTACCGGCCGACCGATCGAGGTCGGCGGGCGAGAGATTGCATCGCCGACGCGCAGCGTCGTCATGTTCGATGGCTGGTCTGCCGTGTAGCTGGTCTCCAGCCGCAGGTTTGCATCGATCACAGGCTGGCGCACGAAGGCGTAACTCGCCTGCGCAACGCCGGGTCCCAGTGCGAAGCCGGCTTCGGTGAATGCCGAGCGTCCGGTGCCGAGGTCGCTGTGATCGACGAACAGGTCGTAATTGATGAAAGCGCCGGAAGGACGGTCACTGAAGGCCGATGCGCCGCCGGCTGGCGTTGCAAACGTCGAGGCTGTGAAGCGCCCTGCCGGCAGCGTGACGCTCAGCGCCTGCTGCGATTCGTCGAAGTCCAGCTGCTCGGGCCGCAGGCTGGCGAGATCGATGTAGTCCGTATCGTCCAGCCGCTGCCGGCGGCTGGCTTCCAGCCCGACGCGCGCATCGGCCAGCGATGGCGCCGGTACCCACCAGTGGCCTGCATCGTCCTTCAGCACGACGACCGCATTGCCGGCTGGCTGGCCATTGATGTCGAGGCGAACGATGACGGGCATGTAGTCGCTTTGCAGCGCGGCCAGCAAGCCGGCCTGCGCAGGACAGGCTGCGACGGCGACCAGCCACAGCATCAGCAGAAAACGCATGCTCAGTTATCGCTCAGTGCAGGGCGGCAGGTACCGGCCATGCCTGTGCGCCGGCCTCGGTCTGCGCCCGCAATTGCATCGGCATCCCGGTGGCCAGCATCGGTTGGTCGGGCAATGAAAGCTCGCGCTGCTGGCCAGCGAGCAGGTAAAGGGTCTTGTCATGTACCTGCAGCGCTTGCGCTGCGCGTGGCCCTTGCGTTTGAAGCGAAGAATGCACGACTTGTGACGGATCGGATGGCGGCAGGCCATTCGTTGCCGGCGCTGCGTTCGCAACAAGTGCAATGCCGGCGGCCTCAGGCAGGTGCAGGCTCAGGCCGGTCAGCTGCAGGTGGGCCTGCCCGCGATTGGACAACTGCAGCTGGCGCTGGCCATCGCGCTCGACCATCATGACATCCAATGTGGCAGCGGCCGGTGCACGCGGCTGCACGAAGACCGGCATGCTGATGCGCAGCGCCATCTGCAATCCGCGAAAGTCCGCGGCCGGCGGCGGCGGCACCTCGTCCAGCAGCAGGCGATAGGCAAGCTCGCGCCGGTCATCGACCGGTCTCAGCAAGGCGACCCGCACCACTTGCACCTGGCCCGGACGCAAGCGGAACACCTGGGGCGTCGCCAGCAGTTCACGGCTGTCGGCCAGTTGGTCGCGGTTGCCGGACTGCGACCAGCTCATGGCTTTCAATTGCACGGTGATAGTCGCGCTGCCGCGGTTCTCGACGCGCATGACTGCCGAAGGTTTGGACTCGGACAGCAGGACGCGCACCGGGTCGATGAAAAAGCTGCCGGCATGGGCCGGAAACGCGAGGCACAGTGCCTGCGCGAACAGAGAAATCAGGAATAATCGGAACACGGCAATCAGACCCAACGTGAAGGGACAGGCACAGCAGCGGCAGCCGGTGCAGCAAGGCACCCCGGCGCCATGCCGGCCTGTCCGGGGACAGGCCGGCACGGCACGATCAGAACTCGACAGTCGCCGTCACGATGTCGCTATACGCACCGGTGGCCACGTCCTGTCCGGCCGGGATCTTGCCGCAGACGTTGTAGACCGAACCGGTCAGCGTCAGGCCAGTCGGGCTGAAGCGTTGGGCCGGATCAGTGCCCCATGCATCGGTCTCGGTGTTGGTGCAGCCCGTATTGGGTGCTGTGGCGGTCGGCTTGAACAGGCTGTAGTTCAGCAGGTCCGTGCCGGTCGCAAGCTTCATCGCGCGATCGGTCGCCGTGGCGCCCTGGTTCTGGCCACCGCTCAGTGCAACCGTCGGCACCGAGCCCTTCACGCAACCAACGGTCACGGTACCGGTCGCATAGTTCGCATTGGCCGAGGCCGGGTTGTACGAACCAAAGGCGACCGGGGTGGCCGAGACGGTGCAGGAGGCATCGATCGTGGCCGTCACATCGATGGTTGCCGTGGTCGTGCCGGCAAATGCCGGAACGGCGCCGGCGACGGCAAGTGCCGCTGCAATGGCGGTGACGGCAGTGCGGGTATATTGGTTCATCGTTACTTCCTTTTGATGAAAGTTATAGGGACGGCCATCATAAGAAGCGCCCATCGCCATTCCGCATTGCTGCTCTGTCGTGCGGCGACGACCGCCGTCATCCGGATGTCGCTGATGCATTTTCGTGGCGATGGAACAACGATTTTTGTCGCCGGTTTGATGTCCAATGAAATTGCGCGCAAGTCGTCATGAGGCAAATCACTTGCGGCTTGATGAACATTTTCATGAACGAACGTTCGCTCCATTCCAAGCCTGCGTCGGTCGAGCGCATCATCAGCCTTCATTACTGGACGCCGACGCTGGTCAGCTTTTGCGTGACGCGCCCGCTGCAGCTGTCATGGCTGCCGGGACAATATGCGCGGCTGGGTGTGCAGCGCGGCGAGCAGATCATCTGGCGCCCGTTTTCATTCGTGTCTGCGCCGCATGAGCCGCAACTGGAATTCCTGGCAGTGCTGGTGCCGGATGGCTTGTTCACCGAAGGCCTGAAGGTGATGCAGCCCGGCGATGCAATCCATGTCGAGCATGAGAACTACGGCTTCATGACGGCCGACCGCTTCAGTGAAGGCAAGGATTGCTGGATGCTGTCTACCGGCACCGGCATCGGGCCGTACATTGCGATGCTGCGCGATCCCGCGCTGTGGACGCGTTTCGAGCATCTGGTGCTGGTGCACGGGGTGCGCACCGAGGACGAGCTCACCTATCGCGAAGAACTCGAAGCGATGCGATCGAAGGCCGCCGCAGCCGGCACTGCACAACTGGTGCTGGTGAATTGCGTCAGCCGAGCCATGAAAGACGCACCGGGACGCCTGCAGATTGGCAGCCGCATCACGGATGCGTGGGACGAAGGAAGGCTGGAGGCCAGCGCCGCGCTGGCCATCACGCCGGAGCGTTCAAGGGTCATGTTGTGCGGGAATCCGCAGATGATCAACGACATGCGCGCCCGCCTGCACAAGCGCGGGCTGGTGCCCTGCCGCCGGCTGGCGCCGGGGCAGTTCCTGACCGAGAACTACTGGTAGAAGCTGAGGCCGGGCCTTCAGTTGAAGGTCTTGCCCTCGGCCGCGAGCTTTTCCAGCAGCGGTGCCGGCTTCCATGCTTCCGGATGGTGTCCCTTGCCGTACTTGCGGATCGACCGCAGCACGTTCGGCAAGCCGACCGTGTCGGCGTAACACATCGGGCCGCCGCGGAACAGCGGGAAGCCGTAACCGGTCAGGTAGACCATGTCGATGTCGGACGCGCGCATCGCAATGCCTTCGTCGAGGATCAGCGCTGCCTCGTTCACCAGCGCGAATACCAGCCGCTCGACGATTTCCTGGTCGCTGACCTTGCGACGCTGCACACCAAGGTCGGCGGAGTGCCGGACGATCATCTGGTTCACGTCTTGCGACGGATAGGCCTTGCGGTCACCCGGCTTGTAGTCGTACCAGCCGGCCGACGTCTTTTGACCGAATCGGCCTTTCTCGCACAGCAGGTCGGCAATCTTCGAATAGGTAACGTCGGGCTTTTCCACATAGCGGCGCTTGCGGATATACCAGCCGATATCGTTGCCAGCCAAATCGCTCATGCGGAACGGGCCCATCGCGAAGCCGAATTTTTCGACAGCCTTGTCGACCTGCTCCGGCAGGCAGCCCTCTTCCAGCAGGAAGCCAGCCTGGCGGATGTATTGCTCGACCATGCGGTTGCCGATGAAACCATCGCAGACGCCGGACACGACGCCGGTCTTCTTGATCTTCTTGGCCAGCGCCAGCACGGTCGCCAGCACATCCTTGCCGGTCTTCTTGCCGCGCACGATCTCCAGCAGCTTCATCACATTGGCCGGGCTGAAGAAGTGGGTACCGATCACGTCCTGCGGGCGGCTGGTGAAGGCAGCGATCTTGTCGACATCCAGCGTCGACGTGTTCGATGCGAGGATGGCGCCGGGCTTCATCACGTCGTCCAGCGTCTTGAACACTTTTTCCTTGACCGCGAGATCTTCGAACACGGCCTCAATCACGATGTCGGCCAGGCCCAGGTCTTCGTACTTCAGCGTGCCGCTGATCAGCGACATGCGTTTGTCGAGCTGCTCTTGCGTGAGCTTGCCCTTCTTCATCGTGTTTTCGTAATTCTTGCGGATGGTCGCGATGCCCTTGTCCAGCGCTTCCTGCTTCACCTCGAGCATCCTGACCGGGATGCCGGCATTGGCGAAGTTCATCGCAATGCCGCCGCCCATGGTGCCGGCGCCGATCACGGCAGCGGACTTGATCTCGCGCAGCGGCGTGTCAGCCGGCACGTCGGGAATCTTGGACGCAGCGCGCTCGCCGAAGAATGCATGGCGCAGCGCCTTCGATTCCGGCGTCTGCACCAGTTCGAGGAAGCAATCGCGCTCGAATTTCAGGCCGTCGTCGAATTTCTTGTTGACGGCCGCGGCCACCGCTTCGACGCACTTCTGCGGCGCCGGGTAGTTGGCAGCGACAGCGCGCACGGTATTGCGCGCAAACTGCAGGTAACCATCGGCATTCTTGTAGTCGATGCGGATGTCGCGCACCTTGGGCAACGGACGCTGGTCGGCGATGCCCCGCGCAAAGGCAATCGCCCCGGCCTGCAGTTCGCCGTCGATCATCTGGTCGAACAATTTGGTGCCGGCCAGCTTCTCCGACAGGACGGGCGTGCCGGACACGATCATGTTCAGCGCCTGTTCGACGCCAACCACGCGCGGCAGCCTTTGCGTGCCGCCGGCACCGGGCAAGATGCCCAGCTTGACTTCGGGCAGCGCGATTTGCGCGCCGGCCGTCGCTACGCGGTAATGGCAGCCGAGCGCCAGTTCGAGGCCACCGCCCATCGCCAGTCCCTGAATCGCGGCCACCACCGGCTTGTCGGCGTCCTCGACCACGCGGATCACGGTGTGCAGCGACGGTTCCTGCAAGGCCTTCGGCGTGTTGAACTCGCGGATGTCGGCGCCGCCGGAAAAGCCCTTGCCCGAACCGATCAGCACGATGGCCTTGATCGCGGCATCGTCCAGCGCGCGCTGCACGCCATCGACGATGCCGGTGCGCGTGGCGTGGCCGAGGCCGTTGACAGGGGGATTATCAAGAGTGATGACGGCGATGTCGCCGTGCGCCTGATAGGTGGCGGTCATGCGAAGGTCTCCCGAGGTTCGGATGTTTCCGGTATTTGTTCTTGTTGGCCGTCGGGCCCGCAGGGCGACCGCCGATCAGCGGACAACTATACCCCAGAATACAAAGCCAGCCCCTCGGGCTAGCGCTGCTTGACGCGCAACAGCGCACTGCGCTGCTGGTCTTCGCGGTACGCATAATCGACATGCCCGTCGGCGACGCGCCCGATCAGCATCATGTTGGCCGTGATCGCATCATGGTCCTGCGCCGAAAACGGTTTGTCATAGCTGGTGACGGCGCCCTGATAGCGTACCTGCAGGTCTTCCAGCGCCTTGCGCAAGCTGTCGCCGTCGAGCGTGCGCGCCTGCCGCAATGCCAGCGCCAGCAGGTGCATGCCGTCATAGCCCTGCGCGGCGCTCATCGGCGACGGGATCTGCGCGGTACGGTAGGTACGCGCATAGGCAAGCAGGAAGCTGTTCTTGGCCGCGGCACCGGCTTCCTGGATGAAGGTCTGCGGCATCAGCGCGCCCTCGCCCGCCGCGCCGGCTGCATCGATGAAGCTGCGCATCGACAGCGTCCAGCTGCCATATAGCGGCACCTTCAACCGTGCGCTGCGCATGCCGCGCGCAATGCCCGCCAGTTCGGGGCCGATTCCCCAACCGACCACGGCCTGTGCCCCGGCCAGTTGCGAACGCTTGAGCGCGGCACTCATGTCGGTGTCGCCGACCCGAAAACGCTGCACCGCGAGCAATTCCAGTCCGGCCTGCCGGGCCGACTCGCTGAATGCAGCGACCCCACTGTCGCCATACGGCGTGAGGTCGGCCAGCAAGGCGACGCGCTGCAGCCGATGGCGGCGCAGGTCGGCGGCGATGATGGCCGCTTCGAGATCGAGCGTCGGCGACACGCGGAAGATGTAGTTGGCCGGGGCTGCAGGCGGCGCGTATTTGCGCGTCAGCGCCGGGCCGGTGGAGACGGCAACCATCAGCGGTATTCGCGCTTGCTGGTAGGTGCTTATCGATGCGAGGCCGACGCCGGTGTTGACGATGCCGATGGTGGCCAGCACCTTCTGCGCGACCAGCTCGTTGGCAATCTGCGCACCGGTGTCATTGTCAGCCCGGTCGTCACGCTCGATGAGTTCGATCGCACGGCCATGGATGCCGCCGGTGGCATTGATTTCATCGACGGCCAGCCGCACGCCATTGCGCAGGCTTTCGCCCATCGCGGCCGACCCACCGGTGAAAGGGCCGCTGAGGCCTATCCGCACTGGCAATGGCAATGGCAATGGCAATGGCACTGACAATGGCATTGGCGCCGGCGGGACGGCGCGGGTCGTGCCGAGCACGGCAGCCGGGGCGACTACTGGCTGCGACAGCGCCGGTACGCCCGCTGCACTGGCGGCGACGAGGACTGTGATCCTCAACCAGAGGCTGCCGGGAATTTCATACTTGCCCATCGCCGCCTCCTGTCGTCAAGAAGCGGCGATGGTGCGGCCGGGACTGCAGCCTGTCCATCGAAAAATGCGCCGCATTGCGGCGCACGCAACAGATCAGGACGGTCGCTTCATGCTGCACGAGGTCGGCTGGGCGGCGACGTAGCTGTCGATCTTTTGCTCGATCTTCCAGCCATAGCCGGTGTTCTCCTGGTCGTACTTCACGTCCTTGCGGTTAACCTTGGCCCAGGTATTGATGTACAGCGGTTGCTGGAGCTGGTGATCGGTCTTGCGCATCTCGATGTCGCCATTCACCGATTTCAGCTTTTGCCCTTCCATCGCAAACGCCACTTTGACCGGATCGCTGGTCTTGGCCTGGTTGATGCCGGCGGCCAGCAACTGGATGGCCGAATAGGTGGTGATGGCGTAGAAGTCGTCGTTGAATTTCTTCTTGAAGCCGTCGACCAGATCCTTACCGGCTTTCGATTCCTCGTTCACGCTCCAGGTGCCGATGTACTTAACGTAATCGGCGCCGGACGCACCCATGGCCGTCGGCACGCCGTTGGTATACGCGTAGTAGGTATAGAAGCGCGATTTCAGGCCCGACTCGCGCGCAGCCTTGATCAGCAGCGACAGGTCGGAGCCCCAGTTGCCGGTGATGACGACGTCGGCGCCGCTGGCGCTGATCTTGGCCACATAGGGCGCGAAGTCTTTCACGCTGCCGATCGGGTGCAGGTCGTCGCCGACGATCTCGATGTCCGGGCGCTTGCGCTTCAGGTATTCCTTCGCCGCGCGCGTGACCTGATGGCCGTGCGCATAGTTCTGGCCGATGATGTAAACCTTCCTGATCGACTTGTCCTTCGCCAGGTAAGTCGTCAGTGCCTCCATCTTCATGTCCGAGTTCGCATCAAAGCGGAAGTGCCAGAAGCTGCACTTGTTGTTGGTGAGGTCGGGATCGACCGCTGCATAGTTGAGGAACACGATCTCCTTGCCGGGATTGCGCTCGTTATGCTTGTTGATCGCATCGATTAGCGCGCCAGCCGCACCCGAGCCATTGCCCTGCACGATGTAGCGTATGCCCTGGTCGATCGCGGCCTTCAATACCGTCAGCGATTCCTGCGGGCTGGCCTTATTGTCGAAGGGGACGATCTCGAAGGTATTCCCCGGCGACCATTTGTCGCGGTTCGCGGTCTCGGCCACCAGCTGGAAGCTTTTCACCAGGGTCTGGCCTACGGGCGCGAACGGTCCCGACAGCGGGTCGATGAAGGCGATGCGGACATTCTCGGCCTGCGCCAGCGGCGCGGCAAACGCTCCGGCCAGTGCTGCAGCCAGCAACAGAGGGCGGGCATGCAGGTTACGGAAGCTCATGGTATCTCCTTGTTTTCCAGTGAACGACAGACGGTTGATTCGGTTCGGGACCGGAAGGGGCGTCACACCTCAAGCCATTCCTTGCGGATCCCCGCATTGTCACGCAATTGCGCGGGCGTGCCTTCGAAAACGATGCTGCCCCGCCCCATCACCAGCACGCGCTGCGAAATTTCGAGCGCGATGGCGAGCTTCTGTTCGACCAGCAACACAGATATGCCGCGCGCCTTCAGCGCCTGCAGGTATTCGGCCACCAGTTCCACGATCTTCGGCGCCAGCCCTTCGGTCGGCTCGTCGATCATGATCAGGTCGGGATCGCCCATCAGCGTGCGGCACAACGTCAGCATCTGCTGTTCGCCGCCAGACAGCACACCGGCCGGCACATGGCGGCGTTCCTGCAGGCGCGGGAACATGGCGTACATGTCTTGCATGCGCCAGCGCGATGCCTTGCCCGGCTTCTCGCCCAGCAGCAGGTTCTGCTCGACGCTCAGCGTCGGGAAGATGTCGCGATTCTCCGGCACATAGCCAAGGCCCAGATGGGCAATGCGAAAAGCCGGCAAACCAAGGATGGGCTGGCCCTTGAAGCGTATGCTGCCGGTGGCCTGCACCAGTCCCATCACCGCCTTCACGGTGGTCGAACGGCCAACGCCATTGCGACCCAGCAGGCTGACGATCTCCCCCTCGCCCACGTCCAGGTTCACGCCATGCAGCACGTGGCTCTTGCCATAGAAGGCGTGCAGGTCGCGGATTTCGAGCAACGTGCTCATGCATCTTCCTCCGGCGCGTGGCTGCCGAGGTAGGCATCGCGCACTGCGGCATTGCCCCGGATCGCCGCCGGCGCGTCGCAGGCCAGCACTTCGCCGTAGACAACCACGGCAATGCGGTCGGCCAGTCCGAACACCACGCTCATGTCGTGCTCGACCATCAGCAACGTGCGTCCTTCGGTGACGCGCGCGATCAGCTCGACGGCCGCATCGGATTCGGAGCGGCTCATGCCGGCCGTCGGTTCATCCAGCAAAATGACGTCGGCGCCACCGGCGATCGTGATGCCGATCTCCAGCGCGCGCTGCTCTGCATAGGTCAGCATGCCGGCCGGCACGTGCCGTCGCCAGCCGAGGCCGATCGATTCCATCACTTCCTCGGCACGGTCACGCGCATCGCGCAGCGCATTGAGCTTGTGCCAGAACGAATAGCGATAGCCGAGCGACCACAGCACCGCGCAGCGCAGGTTCTCGTAGACCGATAGCCGGTGGAAAATGTTGGTGATCTGGAAGCTGCGCGACAGCCCGCTGCGATTGATCTTGAACGGCGGCAGTCCCGTGATGTCCTGCCCGTTCAGCAGGACCTGTCCACTGCTGGGCGCGAAGCGGCCCGAGATCAGGTTGAACAGCGTGGACTTGCCGGCACCATTGGGGCCGATCACGGCCAGCCGCTCGCCCCTGGCGACCGACAGGTCGATGCCACGGATGATCTCGGTCGGGCCGAACTGCTTGCGCAGCTGGCGCAGCTCGAGCGCCGGTGTCGTGAGCACGTTCATGAATGCGCCCTCGCAGCCAGGTGCTCGATCTCGGCATTGACCTCATTCCATGCGGCGGCAAACGGCTTGCGCGTGAACAGGAAAGACAGCGCGCCCGCGGCCAGCAAGGCCAGCCCGACCAGCCAGCCGCCGGGACGCACGGTATCGATGGCGATACCCATCAGCGTCATCTGGCTGCCATTCGCGAGTTCCAGCGACCAGTGGTAACCCATCTCGATCAGCACGATCGCGCCGGCCGTGGCCAGCAGCGCCGACGCGGCCACCGCCAGGCCGGACGGCAGCACGCGCCTGAGCTTGCCGTGCCCGACGATGCGCAGGTTCATCATCACCAGGCTGGCGATGCCGCCCGGCGCATACATCACGAGCAGGATGAAGAACAGGCCGAGATACAGCTGCCAGGCCTTGGTGAATTCGGACAGCATCACCGTAAAGAAGATGCCGACGATCGCGCCCAGCATCGGCCCGAAGAACACGCCGGTGCCGCCGATGAAGGTGAACAGCAACACCGCGCCCGAGCGTGCCGTGCTGACGTTTTCGGCGGTGACGATTTCGAAGTTGATGGCCGACAGCCCGCCGCCTATACCGGCAAAGAAGCCGGCCAGCATCATCATCAGGTAACGCACGCGCTGCGTGTCATAGCCGATGAACTCCGCGCGTTCCGGGTTGTCGCGCACGGCATTGGCGAGGCGACCGAGCGGCGTCTGCGTCAGGGCGAACATCGCGGCAGCGCTGATGAACAGCCAGCCGGCGATCAGGTAATAGACCTGGACCTGCGGGCCGAAGCTGATGCCGAACACCGGGTTGCCATAAACCCGGTTGCCCGAAATGCCGGCCTCGCCGCCAAAGAAGCCGGGGAACATCAGCGAGCACGCAAAGACCAGTTCGCCTATGCCCAGCGAAATCATCGCGAAGGTCGTGCCCGAGCGCTTGGTCGTCACATAGCCGAACAGCGCGCCGAACGCGAAGCCGGCAATGCCACCGACCAGCGGTATCAGCACCAGCGGCACCGGCAGCGTACCCTGCCCGGCGAGATTCATCACATGGATCGCGATGAAGGCGCCCAGCCCGGAAAACACCGCGTGCCCGAACGACAGCATGCCGGTCTGCCCGAGCAGTACGTTGTAGGACAGCGCATAAATCATCACCGTGCCCATCAGCGACATCATCGACAGGCTGGCGCCGGAGCTGAAGATGCGCGGCGCCAGCAACAGTGCCAGCGCGAAGCCGCTCCACACCAGCCAGCGGCCAAGGTTCAGGGGTTCATAGCGCAGCGGGCGCGCGCGACTGAATTTGGTCAGCAACAGGTCTTGTTCCATCCGATCCTCGTCAATCGGCGCGCTGGCCAAGCAAGCCGCGGGGGCGCAGGATCAGCACCAGCACCAGCAGCAGGTAAGGCAGGATGGGCGCGACTTCCGACAGCGTGATCGACAGCAGCCGGTACGCAAAGAAGTCCGGCGCCACCTGCACGCCGAGCCGGCCCAACGGTCCCAGCAGCGACCAGTCGAGCGCCACCGCAAAGGTCTGCAGCATGCCGATCAGGATGGAGGCCAGCAAGGCGCCCGCCAGCGAACCCATGCCGCCGACCACCACCACCACGAAGATGATGCTGCCGACGGTGGCTGCCATCGCCGGCTCGGTCACGAAGGCATTGCCGCCGATGACGCCGGCCAGCGCCGCCAGTGCGCAACCGCCGCCGAACACGCCCATGAACACGCTTGGCACGTTGTGGCCGAGCGCCTCGACCGCTTCGGGATGTGTGAGCGCGGCCTGTATCACCAGCCCGATGCGGGTGCGGGTGAGCAGCAGCCAGATCGCACCCAGCATCAGCAGCGCGACGGCCATCATGAAGCCGCGGTACATCGGGAAGGACATTGAATACAGCGTGAACAACGGCCCGTCGAGCTCGGCCGGGATGCGGTAAGGCACGGCGGCCCGACCCCAGATCATCTGGACCACTTCGACGATCACGTACGACAGGCCGAACGTGAACAGCAGCTCCGACACATGGCCGTGCGCGTGCACGACGCGCAGGCCGAAGCGCTCGATCGCGGCGCCGATCAGGCCGACCACCAGCGGCGCGACCACCAGCGCCGCCCAGAATCCCAGTGCCTGGCTGGTCGCAAAGCCGACATAGGCGCCGAGCATGTAGAAACTGGCGTGCGCGAAATTGAGCACGCCCATCATGCTGAAGATCAGCGTGAGCCCCGACGACAGCATGAACAGCAGCAGTCCGTAGGACAGGCCGTTGAGCAGCGAGATCAGCGTGAATTCCAAAGGCAGCCCGTGGCGCTCAGGTCAGGTCGCAACATGCAAGTTCCGGCATGCTGCCGGCTCAGGCCGTCGGCAGCCGGTAGTCACGGTAGGATTCGCGGATCTTGTTCTTCAGGATCTTGCCGGTCGCGCCCAGCGGCAGCGCATCGGCGAAGACCACATCGTCGGGCGTCCACCATTTGGCGATCTTGCCGTCGTAGAACTTGATCAGGTCTTCCTTGCTGACGTCCATGCCGGCCTTCTTCACCACCACCAGCAGCGGGCGTTCATCCCACTTCGGGTGATGGACGCCGATGCAGGCCGCCATCGCGACGGCCGGGTGCGCGACCGCGATGTTCTCGAGGTCGATGGAGCCGATCCATTCACCGCCGGATTTGATCACGTCCTTGCTGCGGTCCGTGATTTGCAGGTAGCCGTCCGGGTCGATCACGGCCACGTCGCCGGTCGGGAACCAGCCATCCTCCAGTACGTCGCCGCCCTCGCTCTTGAAATAGCCGGACACCACCCACAGCCCCCTGACCAGCAGGTTGCCGTAGGTCTTGCCATCCCACGGCAGTTCCTTGCCTTCGTCGTCGACGATCTTCATGTCCACGCCATAAATGGCACGGCCCTGCTTCTCGAGGATGGTTTGCTGCTGCTCGTCCGGCAGGTCGAGGTGGCTCGACAACAGCGTGCAGGCAGTACCCAGCGGCGACATCTCGGTCATGCCCCATGCATGCACGACTTCCACGCCATAGTCGTGGCGCAGCGTCTTCATCATCGCCGGCGGACAGGCCGAGCCGCCGATCACGGTGCGGCGGAAGGTCGAGAATTTGAGCTTGTTCTGGCCGACATAATTCAGCAGGCCCAGCCACACCGTCGGCACGCCGGCCGAGAAGCTGACCTTTTCCTGCTCGAACAATTCATACAGCGACTTGCCGTCCAGCGCAGGACCCGGGAACACCATCTTCGCACCGGTCAGCATCACCGAATACGGCAGGCCCCACGCATTCACATGGAACATCGGCACCACCGGCAGCACGACGTCGCGCGCGGACACGTTCAGCGAATCGGGCAAGGCCGACGCGAACGAATGCAGGATGGTCGAGCGATGCGAATACAGCGCACCTTTCGGATTGCCGGTCGTGCCCGAGGTGTAGCAGAGGCTGGACGCCGAATTTTCATCGAACTGCGGCCATTCCAGCTCATCGGATTCGACGGCCAGCAAGTCTTCGTAGCACAGCAGGTTCGGGATCTTCGCGTCTTTTGGCAGGTGATCGCGGTCGCACAACGCAATGTAGCCCTTGATCGTCTTGGCCAGCGGCGCCATCGCCTCGATGATCGGGACGAACGTCAGGTCGAAGAACAGGTACTGGTCTTCGGCATGGTTGGCGATGTAGGCGATCTGCTCCGGGTGCAGGCGCGGGTTGATCGTATGCAGCACCGATCCGATGCCGGACACCGCGTAATACGCTTCGAGGTGCCGGTAGCCATTCCAGGCCAGGGTCGCAATGCGGTCGCCCATGTTTGCGCCCAGCTTTTTCAGCGCATTGCCCAGCTGGCGCGCGCGGCGATGGCAGTCGCGGTAGGTGTAACGGTGGATGTCGCCCTCGACCCGGCGCGACACGATCTCGACGTTCGGGTAATACCGGTCAGCATGCTGTATCAGCGTGGAAATGAGCAGCGGCTGGCTCATCATGCGGCCCATCAATGGGCTCTGCGGGTACTGCGACATGGCGTCTCCTGGGGGCATGTAGGTGTCTGCCGTGTAAAGCGGCATATGCCGGGATTCTTGTGCGGCAATTATCTTTCGGTCAACACCTTTTTATCCTGCACCGCAACAAAGTGCGCCCGGGAATGGGCTGCCTGCCCCGAGCTGCCCAGTGATTCTGCGGTCAGCTGCGGTAGCTCGGATCCAATCGCTCGAGCCGGCGCAGCAGTGCCGGCCAGGCCAGCGAACCATAGCGCGCATTGGTCACCTGCTGTGCCTGCTTCATCGCATTGCCGATGATGGCCGGCCCGATCGGCGTCAGTGGCGTGCCGCCGGACATGGCTCTGACCTGTATCGTGCAGGCCGCCTCGAACAGGTACATGTTGAGGAAGGCATCGGCCACGGTCTTGCCGACGGTCAGCAGCCCGTGATTGCGCAGCATCAGGAAAGTCTTGTTGCCGAAATCAGCCACCAGCCGCGGTCGCTCGTCATCGTTCAGCGCCAGCCCTTCATAGCCATGGTACGCAAGGCTGTTGAGCACGAAGATCGACGGTTGCGAGATCGGCAGCACGCCCGCATCCTGCGCGGCCACCGCAGCGCCGTTGAAGGTATGCGTGTGCAGCACGCAGATCGCATCGTCGCGCGCTTCGTGGATGGCGGAATGGATGGTGAAGCCGGCCGGGTTGACCGGGAACGGCGAATCATCGAGCTTGTTGCCATGCATGTCGATCTTCACCAATGACGATGCGGTGATCTCGTCAAACATCATGCCGTAGGGGTTGATCAGGAATGCATGGCCGCCGTCGCCCTCGGCCGACGGCACGCGCGCGGTCAGGTGCGTGAACACCAAGTCGCTCCAGCCAAAGTCGGCCACCAGCCGGTAGCAGGCCGCGAGATCGACTCGCATCTGCCACTCTTCCGGCGATACGCGCTGTTGCAACGAGGGGATGTCCAGTCGTTCCGGGGCGTTCATGTGAAGTCACCTCTTCTCTGTCAAAATGGCGCCGTCTCCATGGCTCCCGGCGGGAATCCGCGCAGGCCGACCGCCGTTGCAGGCATTCCGGCCGCGAAGCCGCGGCTGTAATTGTGTACCGCTATCGCCAGCCATCCTAGCAGAACGTCCTGATGAATTCTCCCAACGGCTTGCCTGCCGCCTTGATTCGGCCCCTGCGCCGGTTGAACGAGCTGCCGCTGGCAAACAGCTTTGCCGGCCTGCCGCCGGCCTTCTACACGCGCCTGCGATCCACGCCGCTGCCCTCGCCTTACCTCGTCTGCGCGAGCGACGATGCAGCGAGGCTGGCGGGGCTCGATCCGGCCAGCTTCGATGACCCTCAGTTTGTCGAGGTCTTCAGCGGCAATGCGCAAATGCCGGCATCGCTGCCACTGTCGGCGGTGTACTCCGGCCACCAGTTCGGCGTCTGGGCCGGCCAGCTGGGCGACGGCCGCGCGATCCTGTTAGGCGAAGTGCCGGCCTCCGCCGACGGCGTCGGCGCGCCGGGTGACCCGTCCGGCGTGATCGAGTTGCAACTGAAAGGCGCCGGCAAGACGCCTTACTCGCGCATGGGCGACGGTCGCGCCGTGCTGCGCTCGTCGATCCGCGAATTCCTGTGCTCGGAAGCGATGGCCGGCCTCGGCATACCGACCACGCGCGCGCTGTGCGTGATCGGCTCGGACTTGCGCGTGATGCGCGAGCTGCCCGAGTCCACTGCCGTCGTCACCCGCATGGCGCCCAGCTTCGTGCGTTTCGGCTCCTTCGAGCACTGGTTCTATAACGACCGCCAGGCCGAGCTGGCGACGCTGGCCGATTTCATCATCGCGCGTCATTACCCGTGGCTGCAGGATGCGACGAACCGCTACCAGGCGCTGCTGCGCGAGGTCACGCGGCGCAGCGCGGAACTGGTCGCGCAATGGCAGTCAGTCGGCTTCATGCATGGCGTGCTCAACACCGACAACATGTCCATCCTCGGCCAGACGCTCGACTACGGCCCTTACGGCTTCATGGAAGCCTACGACCCGGCCCATATCTGCAACCACACCGACGCCCAGGGACGGTACTCGTACCGGATGCAGCCGCGCATCGTCGAATGGAATTGCTATGCACTGGGGCAGGCGCTGTTGCCGCTGGTCGGTGAGGTCGATGACGTGTATGACGCGCTGGCCGTGTTCAAGACCGCGTATGCCGACAAGATGGAAGCGCTGTGGCGCGCCAAGCTGGGGTTGGCAACACGTCAGGATGGCGATGCGGCGCTGGTCGAGCAGCTGCTCAATGCCATGGCCGCCAGCCGGGTGGATTTCCCGCTGTTCTTCCGCCAGTTGTCCCGCCTGAACACGCAGGGACAGCCAGACCACACCGGCTCGCACGCAGGCGCGGCCTCCGGCGACGAAGCCCTGCGCGACCTGTTCATCGACCGCGCCGCCTTCGACGCGTGGTCAGTAGAATACCGGCAGCGACTGCGCGCTGAAGGCAGCGTTGACGCCGCGCGCCGTCTGGCGATGGATCGCGTGAACCCGAAATACGTGCTGCGCAATTATCTGGCGCAAGTGGCGATCGACAAGGCGCAGCAAAAAGATTTTTCCGAAGTACAGCGGCTGCTGGAAGTGTTGCGGCGGCCATTCGACGAGCAAGCCGGCAACGAAGCCTATGCAGGCCTGCCACCGGACTGGGCCGCCGGCATCGAAGTGAGTTGCTCGTCCTGATCCCTCGGGCTTGCAACAGGAGACGGATATGGAAAACAAGAAAGTCGTACGCACCGACGCCGAATGGCGGGCGATGCTGGATCCGATGGCCTTTGAAGTGACGCGCCATGCGGCCACCGAGCGGGCCTTCACCGGCCATTTCTGGGATCACCACGAGGCAGGCACCTATACCTGCGTCTGCTGCGGCACGCCGCTGTTCGAATCCGACACCAAGTTCGACTCCGGCTGCGGCTGGCCCAGCTACTTCAAGGCGCTCGACCCCGCCCATGTGACCGAACGCGTCGACCGCAGCCACGGCATGGTGCGCACCGAAATCCTGTGTAACATCTGCGACGCGCACCTCGGCCATGTATTCCCGGACGGTCCGCCGCCGACCGGGCTGCGCTATTGCATCAACTCCGCTGCGCTGGAGTTCACGCCGCGCGGCTGAACGCCGCTGCATTGACCTGCACGCATTGACAACCCTACCAAGGAAACCGTTTGAAGAAGCTGCTGTTCGACCTGTTCCCGGTCATCCTGTTTTTCATCGCGTTCAAGTTCGCCGGTGCCCATCCCGAAGCGGCACAGGCGCTCGGCAGCCAGTACCTGTCGGCGCTGGTGTCGGGCGGCGAAGTCACGCTGAAGCAGGCGCCGATCCTGCTGTCGACAGCGGTCGCCATCATCGCCACCTTCGCGCAAGTGCTGTGGCTGCTATTGCGCCGACATCCGATCGACAAGATGCTGTGGGTGTCGCTGGGCATCATCGTCGTCTTTGGCGGCGCGACCATTTATTTCCATGACGAGCAATTCATCAAATGGAAGCCTACGGTGCTTTACTGGTGTTTCGCCTCCGCGTTGCTGCTGGCACCGCTACTGTTTGGCAAGAACCTGATGCGTTCGCTGATGGGTCAGCAACTTCAACTACCCGATGAGGTGTGGGTCAGGCTCAATCTTGCCTGGGGTTTGTTCTTTGCGCTGATGGGCGTGGTCAACCTGTATGTCGCATTCACCTTCCCGCTCGATATCTGGGTCAACTTCAAGCTGTTCGGCTTCCTCGGGCTGATGATCGCTTTCGTGATCGCGCAGAGCGTTTATCTGTCGCGTTACATGAAGGAGGCTGAATGAACCGCCCCGAGCGCATTCGCGATTTGCTGGCCGCCGGGCTTGCCACCGAACTCATCGAGATCGTTGACGAATCCCACTTGCATGCCGGCCATGCCGGCGCTGCCTCAGGCGGCGGACACTACCGGATCCGTGTGGTTTCCGCCCGTTTCGAAGGTGTTAACAAGGTCGGCCGCCATAGGCTGGTGTATGATTGCCTGTGCGAGATGATGCAAAAAGACATACACGCACTCGCAATGACGCTGCTGACCCCTTCCGAGGCCCAAGCCGCCTGACAACGCAATTCCTAACCCGTAACCAACCCCGAACATGAAGAACCTGAAATCTGCGCGCCTCGTGCTGGCGCTCGTCGCCGCCGTTGCAGTCCCCGCCTTTGCCCAGAATGTCGCCGTCGTCAATGGCAAGGCCATCCCGACCTCGCGCGTCGAAGCGATGGTCAAGCAGATGGTCCAGCAAGGCCAGAAAGATTCGCCGGAAATGCGCGCGATGATCAAGGATGAACTGATCAACCGCGAAGTGCTCGCACAGGAAGCGGACCGCCAAGGCGTCGCCAACCGTCCGGAAGTCAAGAACCAGATCGACCTGGCTCGCCAGTCCATCGTGATCCGCGCACTGGCGCAGGAATTCGTTGCGAAGAACCCGGTCAAGGATGAAGAGCTGAAGGCCGAGTACGACAAGTTCAAGACCACCCAGTCGGCCAAGGAATACCACGCTCGCCACATCCTGGTCGAGAAGGAAGACGACGCCAAGGCCATCATCGGCAAGCTCAAAGGCGGCGCCAAGTTCGAAGAGCTGGCCAAGGGCACCAAGGACACCGGTTCGGCAGCCAATGGTGGCGACCTCGGCTGGGCTCCGCAAGACGCCTTCGTGAAACCGTTCTCGGACGCGATGGTCGGACTGAAGGCGGGCGAATTCACGCAGGCGCCGGTACAGACCCAGTTCGGCTTCCACGTGATCAAGCTCGAAGAAGTGCGCGATGCGCAGCTGCCCTCGTTCGACGAAGTCAAAGGCCAGATCGCCGAATCCCTGCAACAGCGCAAGCTGCAGGAATTCCAGCAGGGCCTGAAGAAGAAGGCCAAGATCCAGTAACAGCGGATCGCATGATCAAAAGGCACCTGCGGGTGCCTTTTTTATTGGCCATGCAAAAGCGCTTTGCACGATCGGCGCGGATCTCGCGACACCCAAAATACAAAGGCACCCGCAGGTGCCTTTGTTTCCGGTCGGACGAGCTGATCAGCCCACCCACTTGCGCGCATTGCGGAACATGCGCATCCACGGCGAATCCTCGCCCCAGCCTTCCGGATGCCACGAGTGCGTGACCGTGCGGAACACGCGTTCCGGGTGCGGCATCATCACCGTGAAGCGGCCGTCGGCAGTGGTGACCGAGGTCAGGCCATTCGGCGAGCCGTTCGGGTTGAACGGATAGATTTCGGTCGGACGGCCGTAGTTGTCGATGAAGCGCACCGCACCCAGCACCTTGTCTTCGTCACCGGTGTGCGCGAAGTTTGCATAACCTTCGCCATGCGAGACCACGATCGGGGTCTGCGTGCCGGCCATGCCGCTGAAGAAAATTGACGGCGAATCCAGCACCTCGACTATCGCGAAGCGTGCCTCGAACTGTTCCGATTTATTGCGCGTGAACTTCGGCCAGTGCTCGGCGCCCGGAATGATGGGCTTGAGGCTGGACATCATCTGGCAGCCGTTGCAAATGCCAAGCGCAAAGGTATCGCCTCGCTGGAAGAAGCCGGAGAACTGGTCCGACAGCTTCGGGTTGAACAGGATGGTCTTCGACCAGCCTTCGCCGGCGCCCAGCACGTCGCCATACGAGAAGCCGCCCACCGAAATCAGGCCGCGGAACGCTTCCAGCGAGGTGCGCCCGGCGATCAGGTCGCTCATGTGCACGTCCACCGCATCGAAGCCGGCCTTGTGCATCACGTAGGCCGTCTCGACATGCGAGTTCACGCCCTGCTCGCGCAGGATCGCCACTTTCGGCCTGGCGGACAGGTTCAGGTAAGGCGCGGCGACGTCTTCCGACGGATCGAAAGTGACTTTGGGCGACATGCCCGGATCATTTGCGTCCAGCAGGCGGTCGTATTCCTGGTCGACGCAGGCCGGGTTGTCGCGCAGGCGCGCGATGCGCCAGCTGGTTTCGCTCCACAGGCGCTGCAGCGCCGAACGCGGCTGCTGGTAAATCACCTTTGCGTCACGCGTGAACTCGATCACGTCGCGCTCGTTCAGTTTTCCGATGATGTGGCTGCAGGCACCTAGGCCGTATTCGCGCAGCACGTTCATGACGTCCGATTTCTGTTCGGCGCGCACCTGCAGCACCGCACCCAGTTCTTCAGAGAACAGTGCGCGCAGCGTCAGGTCATTGCGTCGTGCGTCGATCTGGCCGGCCCAGTTCTTCGAATCGCCCCAGTCGGTCGCATGCTCGCCCTCGGTGACGAGGATGTCGAGGTTGACGGTCACGCCGGCGCGGCCGGCAAAGGCCATCTCGACCAGCGTCGCATACAGGCCACCATCGGAACGATCGTGGTAGGCCAGCACTTTCTGTTCGCGGTTCAGGCGCTGCATCGCATTGAAGAAGCCCTTCAGGTCGGACGCCGAGTCGACGTCCGGCACGCTGTCGCCGATCTGCTGCATCACCTGCGCCAGCGCCGACGCGCCCATGCGGTTCTTGCCGCGACCGAGGTCGATGAAGATCAGCGAAGTCTCGCCGAGGTCCTTGCGCAGTTGCGGCGTCAGCGTGCGGCGCACGTCGTCGACCGGCGCAAAGGCCGACACGATCAGCGACACCGGCGACATCACGGCCTTCGCGCCCTCGTCATCCTGCCAGGTGGTGCGCATCGACAAGGAATCCTTGCCGACCGGGATCGACAGGCCCAGTGCCGGGCACAGCTCCATGCCGACCGCCTTCACTGTATCGAACAGCGCCGCATCCTGGCCCGGCTGGCCACAGGCGGCCATCCAGTTGGCCGACAGCTTGATGTCGATGATGTCGGCGATCGAAGCGCCGGCGATATTGGTCAGCGCTTCGCCGACGGCCATGCGGCCCGATGCCGGCGCATTGATGACGGCCAGCGGCGTGCGCTCGCCCATGGACATCGCTTCGCCCAAGTAACCGACATGACTCATCGTGGTGACCGCGCAATCGGCCACCGGCACCTGCCACGGGCCCACCATCTGGTCGCGCACCGTATGCGCGCCGACGCTGCGGTCGCCGATGGTGATCAGGAAGGACTTGTCGGCCACCGTCGGCAGCTTTAGCACGCGCTCGGCGGCCTCGTCCAGCGCGATGCCGGTCAGGTCAATGGCATTGGTCTTGTTGTCGATGCGGGTGACGTCACGGTGCATCTTCGGCGGCTTGCCGAGCAGGACATCCATCGGCATGTCGACCGGATAGTTGTCGTGCTCGGGATCGACCACGCGCAGCTGGCGCTCTTCGGTGGCGATGCCAACGACGGCGAACGGGCAGCGTTCGCGCTCGCACAGTTCACGGAACAGCTGCAGGCTGGACGGCGCGATGCCGAGCACATAGCGCTCCTGCGATTCATTGCTCCAGATTTCTTTCGGCGCGAGGCCGCTCTCTTCGAGCTGCACCTTGCGCAGGTCGAACACGGCGCCACGGCCGGCGTCATTGGTCAGTTCCGGGAAGGCATTCGACAGGCCGCCGGCGCCGACGTCATGGATCGACAGCACAGGATTGTCATTGCCCATCGCCCAGCAAGCATTGATGACTTCCTGCGCACGGCGTTCCATCTCCGGGTTGCCGCGCTGGACCGAATCGAAGTCGAGGTCGGCAGTGTTGGCACCGGTTGCCATCGACGAAGCCGCGCCGCCGCCCATGCCGATACGCATGCCGGGGCCACCGAGCTGGATCAGCAGGCTGCCGACCGGCAGCTCTTCCTTCTTCGTGTGCAGCGCCGAGATATTGCCCATGCCGCCGGCGATCATGATCGGCTTGTGATAGCCGTACACGGTACCGCCGACGTTTTGCTCGTAGGTCCGGAAATAGCCGGCCAGATTCGGGCGGCCGAATTCATTGTTGAACGCGGCGCCGCCGATCGGGCCGTCGATCATGATCTGCAGCGGCGAAGCAATGCGCTCGGGCTTGCCGGTGATTTTCGCCATGCCCTTGTCGCCGCGCTGGGCCGCTGGCTGGTTTACGTCGCGCGCGTTCTCCCACGCCTGCACCGCATGCGTCAGCATCAGGTTCGACACCGAGAAACCGGTCAGGCCAGCCTTGGGCTTGGCGCCACGGCCGGTCGCGCCTTCGTCGCGGATCTCGCCGCCGGCGCCGGTAGACGCGCCCGGGAAAGGCGAAATCGCCGTCGGGTGGTTGTGCGTCTCGACCTTCATCAGGATGTGGGTCAGCTCGTCTGACGGACGGTAGCTGAGGCCTTCACCGGCGCGCGGATAAAAGCGCGTCACGGTCGCGCCCTCGATCACCGACGAATTATCGGAGTACGCCACCACGGTGCCCTTGGGCTGCAGCTGGTGCGTATTGCGGATCATCGCGAACAGCGAGCGATCCTGCTTTTCGCCGTCTATGGTCCAGTCGGCGTTGAAGATCTTGTGGCGGCAGTGTTCGCTGTTGGCTTGCGCGAACATCATCAGTTCGACGTCGGTCGGGTTGCGGCCGGCCTTGGTGAAGGCGTCGTTCAGGTAATCGATTTCATCATCCGACAGCGCGAGGCCCAACTCGGTGTTGGCCTTTTCCAGCGCGGCGCGGCCAAAGCCCTTCACGTCCACGTATTGCAGCGGCTGCGCGTCGAGCTCGGTAAAGAGTCCGGCGGCCTCCTCAGGCGCATGGATGACGGCTTCCGTCATGCGGTCGTGCAACAGCGCGGCGACTTCCTGCCATTGCGCGTCCGTCAGCACCTTCTTGCCCAGCAAGCCCGACTTGACCTGCACCGCATAGATCACGCCGCGCTCGATGCGATGGATATGGTCCATGCCGCAGTTGTGCGCGATGTCGGTCGCCTTCGAGGCCCACGGCGAGATGGTGCCAAAGCGCGGGATCACGACGAATTGCGCGCCCTCGGCATGGCCTTCGAAAGGCTCGCCATAGGTCAGCATCGCGGCCAGTCGTTCGCGGTCTTGCGCGTTCAGATCGGCATGGCTGTCGATGAAATGGCAATAGCGACCCGAGATCCCGGTAATGGCGGGCTCGACGGCTTTCAGTTGGGTCAACAGGCGTTGGATACGGAATGCGGACAGGGCGCTGGAGCCCGGCAGAATGAGCATGGCTGAATTGGCTTGTTGCGTGGCGGGCGAAGGCTGGAACGACGCTGCCCGACCGGGGTGATGGTAAGCCGGCATTATACCTTGCCGACGAGGGCCGGACCCGGCATCCGGACGGGCCCGGTCCGTCGCCGGATGCCGGTCTGTGCCGGGCTGAAGTGCCGGCCTGAAGTACACGCCTCCGGCGATCCCGATTCCACTGATCCGGCACAGGCCGGGATCCGGTGCCGTACGCGTGCAGCCTGCGCGCGCTCCCGTGCTATCGTTATCACATGACTATCCCGACCCTGCAGGACCAGAACCGGCGCGAGCTGGTGCATGCCAGCCTGGCGCTGGCGGAAGACAGCACGTCCGTCTTCACCGCCCTTTACCATGACGAGGCGCTGAAGGCGGCCGCCCATGCCGACGTGCTGCGGATGGCAGGGCAGGCGCCCGGACCGCTGGCCGGCCTGCCGGTCTCTGTCAAGGACTTGCTGGACGTCGCCGGCGAGACCACGCTGGCCGGCTCGGTTGTGCTGAAGGACCGCCCGCCGGCCGAGGCCGATGCGCCCGTGGTCGCGCGCCTGCGCGAAGCCGGCGCCGTCATCATCGGCAAGACCAACATGACCGAGTTCGCGTTCTCGGGCGTGGGCATCAACCCGCATTACGGCACGCCCGGCAATCCGTTCGACCCGGCCCGCATCCCGGGCGGCTCATCGTCCGGCGCAGCAGTGTCGGTGGCCTCGGGCATTTGCGTGGCGGCAATCGGCTCCGACACCGGCGGCTCGATCCGCATCCCGGCCGCGCTGTGCGGGCTGGTGGGCTTCAAGCCCACGATGTGCCGCGTTCCGACGGCCGGCACGATACCGCTGTCGACCACGCTCGACACCCTCGGACCGATCGCGCGCACCGTCGACGATTGCCTGCTGGTCGACGCCATCATCGCCGATGCGCCGCTGGCGCCACCCGGGCTCGCGCTGCGCGGCCTGCGCTTCGCGGTGCCGGAAGACGTGGTGATGGATAACATCGATGACCAGGTTGCGCGCGCGTTCACGTCGGCGCTGTCGCGCCTGTCAGCAGCAGGCGCCGAGATCATCGAACTGCCGATGAAGCTGCTGCACGATGCAAAGCAGATCAACCTGTTCTCGCCGATCGAAGCCTGGGCCTGGCACGAGCGACTCGTCACCGAGCGCGAAGCGCTGTACGACCACCGCGTTTCACAACGCATCCGCATCGGCGCCAGCTATGGCGCGCAAGACCTGCATCGGTTGCGCGAAGAGCGCAAGGGCTGGATCGCAGCCGTCGAGACAACGATTGCCGGCTTCGATGCGATGCTGATGCCGACCACGCCCATCGTCGCGCCGCGCACCGAAGCCCTGCTGGCCTCGGACGAAGCCTTCTTCGAGGCCAACCGTCTGCTGCTGCGCAATCCTGCTCTGATCAACCTGCTCGACGGCTGTGCGCTTTCGCTGCCCTGCCACCGCAGTGGCGACTTGCCGGTCGGCCTGATGGTTGCCGCGCCAGCCATGCAGGATGCGAAGCTGATCGCAATCGGCCGCGAGATCGAAGCGGCGCTGGCACGCTGAGCGACCTGGCTCAGGCGTCGTCGCCGGCGCGAAACAACATGTTCTGCACTTCCTTGCCATAGCGGTCGGCGAGCCCGTATTCGCCGCTGCAGAATTCACGTTCTGGGATCATGGCCACCACCGACTGATAACCAAGGGCGAGCACGAATTCAGCCACCTTTTCGGCCTGATAATTGGAGCGGACCGGGAAGCGCGCCGAGCCGAAATTGATGCAGACCTTCCCTTCGTCCAGCCGGTCGAAAAAGATTTCGCCGCCAACCACTGCTTGCTCCCGCATCAGCGAATGCAGCGCGATGCCGCGCGAACTGAGGTCGCAAGGCGTCATCTCGCGCACGATGTGCATGCCCAGATGATCGATCACGAACAGGTATTTGCTGTAACGATCGCCGTACGGCCCGCAGACCACGCCAGCGAAACATCCGTGTCCCGGCCGGCGCGATTGCAGCTCGTCCTGCATCGCCTTGCCATCGACATCGACCGGATTGCTGTTGGCCGCCGCACGGAGGCCACCGATGCGCCACAGCGAGCCATGACCGCGTTCATGGGTGTGGTCCGACTCGACCAGCCAGCGCAGCGCCGATCGCGGCACCACCACGGTGCGCCAGGGTGTGGCCAGCGTTGTATCGGAAACCCCGGGGGGACGCGCCAGCAGCACGGGATCGACCCGCGTGCGCGACTGCCGCGCCCTGGCCCACGCGACCCGCGCATCATGCAAGGCATCGTCATGCCCCGCCTCCGGCAACGATGCCGCCGTCGCATGCCAGTCGCGGATAATCTGGCGCGCCTCGCAGGTTTGCTCGTGCCGCTGCACCATCCGGGGTTCCTGCAGCCGCAAGCGTGCCAGCCGGACAGGGCTGGCAGCGGGCTGCCTTGCAGGGCGTGCAGCGATGCGTCGGGTCAGGGTCAACATGATTCATCCTTTCAGTCAAAGCCGCTCAACGAGCGTCGCGTTACCGATTTTGCAATTAGCGTGCCCGCCGCCTGCGATCAGGCGTTTGGTTATCAAGGATGAGGACCTCAGAAAAGCGTTGTACGTCATGCACAATCACCGACCCGGTTTCGTGCATGAACAGGCTTTGCCAGCACAAGCGCCGTGCGCGCACCGTCGTGATGCAGGATTCGCCAAATCACGGCAATAAGACTGGCCAGCGATTGTTTTGGAATGGGATTGCGGCTAACCTATAGAGGTTTTGCCCTGCGGCGTTTTTTCCGCAGCGGCGTTGAACCTTGCAGGCATAGACCTGCCCCGCCGGCGGGTTGCCATTGGCGAGGTCATTCAAGTTCTGGAGTCAAATGCGCGTAGCTGTGATCGGCGGCGGTGTCGTCGGAGTTTGCACTGCCTATTACCTGGCAGAGGCCGGACATGACGTGGCCGTGATCGAGCGCTATGGCAATGTCGCGCAGGAAGCAAGTTTCGGCAACCTCGACCTGATGGGTCCTGCAGCTGTCCGTCCGTGGTCCACCCCCGGCACGCCCGGCCGCGTGCTGTCCATGCTGTTCCGTCCCGAATCCCCGATGGCCTTCAGCTCGAAGGTCGAACCCGCGATGTGGGGCTGGCTCAAGCGCATGCTGAGCGAGAGCGCCGTCGAGCGTTTCAAGCAGAACCAGCAACGCCTGCTACGGCTGGCCGCATACAGCCAGGAACTGATGCAGTACCTGGTGCAGCAGCACGAACTGGACTTCCAGCAGCGCAGCGGCGTGATGATGATGTTCCGTAACCAGAAAGAGCTCGACCAGGCGCTGCCCTTGATGGAAGCGCTGGGTGAATTCGGTGCGCGCAACGAATTGCTGGATGCCGAAGCAGCGCGCCAGCTGGAGCCGGCACTGTCGGCCGACACGCCTTTCCATTCTGCCCTGTTCATGCCCGATGACTGGGCCGGCAACTGCCCGCTGTTCGTGCGCCAGCTGAAGACCCGCGCGCAGGACATGGGCGTCGAGTTCCACTTCAACAGTGAAGTCAAATCCATCAGGCCCGAACTGGGCGGCGTCAGCTTCACGATCGACGGCAACCAGATCGATGCCGACGCCGTCGTGATCGCCGCCGGCGCCGACAGCACCCGGCTGCTGAAGGGGCTGGGCATCAGCCTGCCGATGTACCCGGTGAAGGTGTACTCGGCATCGACCGCCGTGCAGGAATACGAACTGGCGCCACAAGTGTCGCTGTACGACGACACCTACCGCGTTGCCCTCACCCGCCTGGGCAAACGCATCCGCATCGCCGGCTGCGCGGAGCTCGGCTCGTCGACCTTCGACCTGCACCAGAAGGCCATCAACACCCTGGTCCGCGTCGGCGACGACTGGTTCCCGAATGCTGCCAACTACCGCACCGCGACCTTCTGGTGCGGCCCGACCGCGATGCTGCCCGAGGGCGTGCCCTTGATCGGCACCACAAAGTACGGCAATGTATTCATCAATGCCGGGCATGGCGCGGGTTCCTGGGCGCTGGCTGCCGGCAGTGGCAAGCTGCTGGCCGACATGATGACCGAGCGGCGTCCCGAAATCGACATGGATGGCCTGACCCTCACCCGCTATGGCGACCGCTTGCGCTGATGCGCGCAATCCGCTGGACCTGAATCTCTACAGCGTCGCGCAGATCCGCGACATCGAGCGCAACGCGCTCGCTTGCGTTCCCCCTTCGACCCTGATGCAGCGCGCCGGCCACGCGACGGCCGGGCTGGCGCTACAGTTGTTGCATGCGGCATCGCCCACGCCGCGCGTGCTGGTCATTGCTGGTCCCGGCAACAACGGCGGCGATGCGCTCGAGGCTGCGGCTATCCTGGCCGAGCAAGGCATCCACGTCGAGGTGCTGCTGGTCGCCGACCCAGCCCGTTACTCCGCCGATGCGGCGCAGGCGCATGAACGAGCGACCGACAGCGCCGCCACTTTTGCGCATTTTGATGCGCTTGAAGCCGCGCTCGCAGGCGAGGACACTGGCGGCCATGCTGTTGATGCTGATGCCGCGTCCGCTACGGCCTTCAACCTCGCCATCGACGGCTTGTTCGGGATAGGCCTGACGCGCGTGCCGGATGGCGATTTTCGCCGTGCGATCGACTTGCTGAACCGCTTGCATTGTCCGGTGCTGGCCATCGACGTGCCCAGCGGACTGGATGCAGACAGTGGCGCGCTGGTCGGCGATGCGGCCGTCAACGCAAGCCACACGATCACTTTCCTCGGCAACAAGCCGGGGCTGCATACCAGCCAGGGACGCGACCATGCGGGGCAAGTCTGCGTCGACTACCTTCAGGTGGATGCCTCGCTGTATGGCGCCCCGCTTGCCGTGCTCAACCATTCCGCCCTGTTCAGCGCGCATGCAGTCCGCCGGCGTCATGCGTCTCACAAAGGCAGCTACGGCGACCTGACCGTGATCGGCGGCGCAGCAGGCATGGGAGGCGCGGTACTGCTGGCGGCGCGCATGGCTGCGATGGCCGGTGCCGGCCGCGTGTTCGCGGCATTCGCAGGCAAGGCGCCCGCCTTCGACCCCGCGCATCCGGAATTGATGTGCCGCGACGCCCATGCGGTCGTGCTCGACCATGGCGCTGTGGTCGTCGGCCCCGGCCTCGGGCTGTCGCGCGATGCGAATGATTTGCTGGACCGGGCACTGGCTTGCTGCTTGCCGTTGGTGATCGATGCCGACGGCCTCAACCTGCTTGCCGAAGAAACGCCGTTGCAGCACAAGCTGGCTGCACGATCGGCACCTGCCATCCTGACCCCGCATCCGCTGGAAGCTGCGCGCCTGTTGAACACCGGTGCCGCGCAGGTGCAGTCGGACCGAACGGGTGCAGCGCTCGCTCTGGCGCGCCGCTATCGTGCCGTCGTTGTGCTCAAAGGTTCGGGCAGCGTGATCGCCTCGCCCGCAGGGCAACTGGTCATCAACGGCACCGGCAATCCTGCGCTGGCCACGGCGGGCAGCGGGGATGTATTGTCGGGGTTGTGCGGCGGGCTGCTGGCGCAGCAATGGCCGGCCTGGGAAGCCGCTCTGGCCGCGGTCTGGTTGCACGGAATCGCGGCAGACGATATGGTCGCTGCAGGCATCGGCCCGGTCGGCGTGACCGCAGGCGAACTGCTGCCCTTCATCAGGACGGCCGTGAACCGGATCGTCACCGGCTGAAATACAGCGCCGGCGTCATTGCCCTCCGATCAGGCTGCCACATCCTCCACCAGCCGTCCCGCATGCAATGTCAGTCGTCGTTCGCACAGGGACGCAATCGACGGATCATGCGTGACCAGCACCAGCGTCGAACCCTGCTCGCGATTGAGGCTGAACATCAGTTGGATCACGGCCTCGCCAGTCGCGGCATCGAGGCTGCCGGTCGGCTCATCGGCCAGCAGCAAAGGCGGCTCGGTGACGAAAGCACGGGCCAGCGCCACGCGCTGCTGCTCGCCGCCTGACAGGAATTTCGGATAGTGCTTCAAGCGCTGGCCGAGGCCGACCCGCTTCAGCATCGCTTCGGCTTTCGCGCGCGCCGCGGGATCGACGCGCAGTTCGAGCGGCAGCATCACGTTCTCCAGCGCCGTCAGGTGGCCGAGCAACTGGAAGGACTGGAACACGAAGCCCAGCTTATCCTTGCGCAGCCCGGCGCGTCCGTCTTCGTCCAGCGCATACAGGTCGATGCCATCGATGCGCACCGTCCCCGCGGTCGGCGTATCGAGTCCCGCCAGCAAGCCGAGCAAGGTCGATTTGCCGGAGCCGGAGGCACCGACAAGCGCCATCGTGGCGCCGGTCGGCACGGTAAAATGCACGTCCTGAAGAATGGTCAGTTCGCCGCTGGCATCGGTCACGGTCTTGCCGAGACCGATGACTTCAATGGCGGGCAAGGCCGGCGCTGTATTTGTCGTGGAGTGTGATTGCATGCAGGATCGAATGAAGGGACTGTTCGCGTGGGGCCTGGCCTGGCGCCTGAACGGCTTGCTGTCGTGCTGCCTGCTGGCCAGCTGCCTGTGGGCAGCCGCACTGCCCGCCCATTCTGCATCAAAAACCCTGCTGCTGCTTGGTGACAGCCTGTCGGCCGAGTACGGCCTGCCACGTGGCACAGGCTGGGCCAGCCTGCTCGCGCAGCAGCTGCGCGATGACAATCTCGACGCCACGTTGGTCAATGCCAGCATCAGTGGCGAGACCACGTCCGGCGGAAAGACGCGCCTGCCGGCACTGCTGGCGCAGCACAAGCCTTCGATCCTGATCCTCGAACTGGGCGCCAATGATGGCTTGCGCGGCCTGTCGCTGGCCGCGACCCGGGACAATCTGCGCGAGATGGTGGCGCTCGCATCGAAGGCCGGTGCGCGCACGCTGCTGGTCGGCATGCGAGTGCCGCCGAATTACGGCCCCGATTACAGCCAGCGCTTCGCTGCGATGTATGCGGACGTGGGCAAGAACAAAGGCGTGAAGCTGGTGCCTTTCCTGCTTGCAGGGCTCGACGATACCGACCGCTGGTTCCAGCCTGACCGCATCCACCCGAACCGCGACGCGCAGACGACCTTGTTGCGCAATGTATGGCCGACACTCAAGCCCATGCTGAAAGCGGAGCATTGATGAAGGCGCCCATGAAATATCCGGCGCTGCTCGGCGCCGACGAGGTGCTGCCCGAACTCGCGCACTACGATTGCATCATCGACGTGCGCTCGCCGTCGGAGTATGCGCACGACCACATCCCGGGCGCGATCAACTGCCCGGTGCTCGATGACGAACAGCGCGCGCAGGTTGGCACGCTGGACCGGCAGGTCAGTCCGTTCGAAGCACGCAAGATCGGCGCAGCGCTGGTGTCGCAAAATATCGGCCTGCACCTGCAGCAGCGCTTCCTCGCGATGCCCAAGGAATGGAAGCCGCTGGTCTATTGCTGGCGCGGCGGCAACCGCAGCGGTGCGGTCGCGCATATCTTCGCGCGCATAGGCTGGCCGGTGGCGCAGCTTGAAGGCGGCTACCAGGCTTACCGGCGCCGCGTGATCGCCAATCTCGATACGCTGGCCGACCATTTCACTTTCCGCGCAGTCTGCGGCACCACCGGCAGTGGCAAGAGCCGCCTGTTGCAAGTGCTGGCGCGCGAAGGTGCGCAAGTACTGGACCTCGAACAGCTGGCCAACCATCGCGGCTCGGTACTCGGCGGCCTGCCGACCGCGCCGCAGCCGTCGCAGAAAATGTTCGAGAGCCGGCTGTGGGATGTGTTGCGGCGCCTGTCGCCACAGCGCGTGGTCTATGTCGAATCGGAGAGCAAGAAAATCGGCGACGTGCGCGTGCCCGACAAACTGATGGAACGCATACGGGCATCGAACTGTGTACGTGTGGATACGACCATGGCCGACCGTGTCGCGCTGCTGATCGAAGACTACCCGCACCTGGTCGACGACACCGGCCTGCTGGCCACGCAGCTCGGGCATCTGGTCCAGCTGCACGGCCATGACAAGATCAATCGCTGGACGCAGCTGGCAAAGGATGGGCACACTGCCGAGATGGTGGAGGCGCTGCTGGTCGAGCATTACGACCCGTCCTACCTGCGCTCCATCCATCGCAACTTCATTGGCTATGGCAATGCGCGACCGCTGGCACTGGCCGGGATCGCGGACGCGGATTTCTCGACGGCAGCTCATGCATTGATGGCTGACGAGATTCAGGCAACGACCATGCTCTCCTGACCAACGCCCGCCGGAACGTGCAAACGCCGGAAAGACGCCATGCCCCCGGACTCAGTCCGCACTGATTCCGTATTTCTGCATCCGGTATGCGAGCTTTGCGCGGGTGATGCCCAGCTTGCGCGCCGCCTTCGACAGGTTGCCGTGGCTTTCCTTCAATGCCGCCCGCACCATGGCCAGCTCGGTTTCTTCAAGGCTGGCGATGATTTTTGACGCGGACAATATGGGCAAGTCCGCAGGTTCCTCTTTGGCCTCGATGGTGATACGGCCGGTCTTGTTGATCGTGAAGGACGGGAAGTCGATTTCTTCACCGGACGTAAACAGATGGCCAATGTCCAGCGCCCCGCCATCTTCGGCCAGGATCACGGCGCGCTCGATCATGTTCTCCATTTCGCGCACATTGCCGGGCCAGTCATAGGCCACCAGCGCATCGACTGCCCGTTCGCGGAAGCCCGTGATCGCCTTCTTGTGCTTCTTGGAGAATCGCTGCAAGAACCAGTTCATCATCAGCGGAATGTCATCGCGCCGCTGCCGCAACGGCGGCACCTTGATCGGGAACACATTCAGGCGGAAGAACAAGTCTTCGCGGAAAGTGCCGGCCTTAACGGCTTCACGCAGATTCACATTGGTCGCCGCAATCAGGCGCACATTCACCTTGCGGGTCTTCGAGTCGCCGACGCGCTCGATCTCGCTGGCCTGAATGGCGCGCAACAGCTTGCCCTGCGCGGTATAGCTCAGCGTGCCGATCTCATCCAGGAACAGGGTGCCGCCATCGGCGCGCTCGAAGCGACCGGGGCGTGACATCGTGGCGCCGGTGTACGCGCCCTTTTCCACGCCGAACAATTCGGACTCCATCAGGTGTTCCGGTATCGCCGCGCAGTTGACAGCGATGAAGGGCTTGTCGCTGCGGTCGCTCAGCTGGTGCAGGTTATGCGCGAAGATTTCCTTGCCGACGCCGCTCTCGCCGAGGAAGAGCACCGTGGCCTCGGTCGGGGCCACTTTCTTGACCATGTGGACGGCCGTATTGAAGCCGCTGGAAATACCGACCATACCGAACTCGGTCCGGGTATCGGCATCCTGCGCAGGACGTATGCCTGCCGTTCCCGATTTGCTGGCTGCTGAATCGCTGGTGGACCATTTGACGAAATCGCCGATCTGCAGGAAGCGCAGGTCGTCTTCCGCATCTTCCCATTCTTCGACCGGCTTGCCGATCACACGGCATTTTTCATGGCCCATGCTGCGGCATTCGCATTCACGCCACAATATGGGGCGGCCCATGAAGGCGCTGGTATAGCCGCACGCGTAACCGACCAGCATCCAGCACACACTTTCGTTGCCGATGCCGTAGGACGCCATGTGCGCTTCGGCCTCGGCGCAATCGACCAGGTGGAAGTCGCCGAAGTATTCGCCTTTCTCGACGTCGATGTGCAGCGCCAGCGGCTCGCAGAACACGATGCCTTCGAGCGAGACCAGCTGAGGACCGGCGAGGAAGTCGTCGAAGGTGCTACGGTTCGCGCGCACCTTGCGCGACATCTGCGCATCGCGGGCACCGGCCTGGTAGCCGATGCGAGTGATCAGGCCGCGAGCGCGTTCCTTGCCCATGCCTTCGATCAGCTCTTGCCGCAACGAGCCCAGATTACTGATGTGCATCAGCATCATGCGCTGGTCATCGAGCCAGATGCGTCCCTGCTGCGGCGCGAATCGCAGCCGCTTGGCCAGGTCTTCGATGTCGGGCACCTTGATGTCGGCGCCGCTCCATTTCTTTCCCTTGTCGGCACGCGCTGCCGCAGGCTCTCGCCCCTTCCCCGTCACAGGGTCTTGCTTGCGCATCGTCCCCCTCCGTCTCGTTTTTATGCTGCAGGACAGCAAAGCGGTGCTGCACATTCGCGCTGGCCATAGGCATCGCTGCCTGTCGGCAGCATACTGCAGTCGGCCGCCTTCCAGCGCATTTGCGGCGACGGGCCGATCAGATGAAGCGATCGAAGTGGATTTGCTCGAACGGCACCTGCAAGCGCACCATCAGCAGTTCCTGCAGCGCCTCGATCATCGGCGGCGGGCCGGCAAAATAGTAGTCGCGTTCGCGCGCGTCCGCGTGCACGAGTTGTTCGACCGCCTCATGCACCCAACCGGTGGCACCGCTCCAACCCGTCGTATCCGGCCCTGACACGACTTCGTGCAGGCGCAGACGAGTATCGAAGCCCGGCAGCGACGCCAGCATGGGACGCGCGCACAAGTCGCCGACGCTGCGCCCGCCAAAGAAGAAATCGACCTCCATGTCGAGCGCAGCCGCACGGGTCGCGACCGACAGCATGGGAGCGAGTCCCGATCCGCCCGCGATGCATACCAGCGGACGCGCTTGCTGCTCGCGCAGGTACGCATGACCGTTCGGGCCATCGATGGTGACCGTGCTGCCCAATGCCAGCCGGTCGACCAGCAACGCGCTACCAGCACCGCCTGCCGTTCTCCTGACGATGAATTGCAGCGTGCCTGAACCATCGGCGACGTTGCTCATCGAGTACGCGCGCAAGCCCCTTACGCCCGGCAAACGCAGCAGCGCATACTGGCCCGGCAGGAACGACACCGGCTGCTTCGCTTCGAAACTCAGCTCGGCCATGTCGTCGGTCAGCATGCGACGACTGCGCAACACGCACTTAATGCGTTCCGGCCGGATCGGTGGCACATAGGCGGCATCACAACGGACCTTCACCTTGCAATCACCACGCGGCCGGGTCTGGCAGGCCAGCCGCTTGCCCCGCTTGCGGTCACGATCGCTCAGTCCGGGGGCTTCCGGCCACAAGTCGTCGACTTCGCCTTCCAGCAGTTCATAGCGACACGCACCGCAACCGCCGACGCTGCATTCGTGGGGAAAGCCCGTGCCGGCACGCAGCGCGGCGCGCAGCAAGCTCTCTTCGGCAGGATCGGCGTCAAACGTCCCGCCGCCCTCGATCTCGACCTGGTAGTCCATGAATGTGTTCGGGCGGTACCGGATGACGGTACCGCCCTGCTCCGATTTGCCTTCCGGTTTACAGTCCGATCGATGCGCGGAACTTGCGCGTCGCTGCCTTGGCCTTGTCGGCCGCGCCGGGTGCGTCGGGCAACGCGCCGCAATACGCATCGATCGCTGCATCGGCCAGCGGCTCCCACTTCGCCACCATCGCTTTCAGCACCTCGCGATTGCTGTCGTTGCCGCTGCTGCTGTCGAGGCTGAAGCGCACCAGCGCGCCGGACCAGCGACGATGACGATCGGCGTCGACCAGCTGCGCATCGGTCAGCATGCCGATCAGGGTATCGCCGTTGTGGCGCCCGGCCTGGCCGAGCGCGCGCAGCACGGATTCTTCGACGGCGGGACGGATCACGAGGCTGAACGCAACGAATGCCTCGGCCCAGTCCCACGCCACCAGCGCCTTCTCGACCAGCTCGCGGAAGCCCTGCCATGCAGCGTCCTGTTCCCAGTAACGACGCTCATCCTGGCCGAGGCCGATGTCGCCGAAGGTCTTCGACAATTCCTTCGTGCGGTAAGCCGTATGGGTCAGCCAACGCAGCGAGTCGGCGGTCTGGTAGGTCGCGCAGTTGGAGATGGTCGAGGCCGGCGCCAACTGGCTCAGGTAGGCCGAGGCCATCTGCAGCGCATGGAACAGATAACGCGACGGCGCATACAGGCGCGCAAGCGAACCAGCCCAGGTACGCTCAAGCATGGCGTCATGGCCACGCTCGGACATCTGGTCCAGCAGGCCGTTCACATAGGTCTCCTGCCCGTCCTGCATCATGTTGTAGGTACGGTAGACAATTTCGTCCGGGTCGCGGAACGCATCCCAGTCCGCATGTTTCAGCGGACTGGCGTTGCGATACTGCTTGAACCAGTTCGCCATCGGGAAGTTCGGGTCCAGCTCGAACGGCGCATCCGGGTTGTTGGTCGTGTAGTGCAGGTTGGTCGAGACGATTTCATACTCGCTCGGCTTGCGGCGTTGCCCGGCAAGATGGCTCCAGGTCTTCAGCGGCTTCAGGATGTCAGGTTGTGTCATGGTCGGGCTTCCTCAGATCGATTTTTCGTAATAGAAGCGAACGTAGTCATTGTTGGTCTCGATGCGGCCTGCGAAGGAACCGAGGTTCACTTCCAGCTCCGCCATGCGGAACGGTCGTCCGAGCGTGCGCTCGAGCGTTTCGCGGCGCAGGATCAGTTCGCCATCGGTATCGATGCGGACGTAAGCGATCTTGTCGTCCACGCGGATCGTCTTGCCCGGGTTGTCGTCGTGTGCGGCCTCGATGACGCCTTCGGTAATGTCACTGGTGCGCAAGACCGGTCCGACCCGGTTGTTCTTATATGCTTCCGCAGCTGCAGTTCTGGTGTCTACAGTCATGGTGTCTCCTGGATGTTATTGCGCGAAGAGCGCTTCCACGCCCTCGGTGTCGACAAAGATGGTGTCGCCATCCACTTTCACCGGATAGCGGGCCAGCTTGCAGTTGCCGGGGTTGATGCCCGAGCCGGTGTTGGCGTCAAAAGTCCATTGATGAGCACGGCACATCAGCACGCGCCCGTCGAACTTTCCCTCGGCCAGCGGAATGTCCTGGTGCGGGCAAATGCCCTGGTACGCGTGGATTTCGCCGCCCATCGGCCAGACGAGCACGACGACATGGTCATTGACATCGACTTCGACCATGTCGCCTTCCCACAGCTCATCGGCGTCGCAGGCTTTTACGTAGGCCATCGCTTGCCTCAGCTCGGATCAGTGAAGATGAACTCGACGCACTCCATCGGCTTGATGCCGGCGTCGATGAGCTTGGTATCGCGCGCGATGAAGTCGGTGTCGCCCTGGCGACGCACGCGGATCACCTTGCCCGGTTGCGGTGCCACGCGGCGGCCGACCGAGTGATGGGCGGCGGCCGCCGCCACTTCGTCCATCGTGTTCTCGGTGTCGACGGCGAGCAGCTGCAGCACGAAGTCATATTGGAAGTTTGAAATCAGGGGATACAGTGCCATGTGATGATCTCCGTTTCCGTTATCGTTGGCAGGTCACGCAGCTTTGCGCTGGTAAGGCTGGTTGCGATAGCGCTCGACCCATGCGTAGTTGTGCGCGTCGTCGCCGATCTCGCCCGGCGCCAGATTCATGTACTGCAGCGCGCCCATCAGGTTCATCGGCTGGATGTGGCCGGCGAGGAAGCGATCGACCAGAGTCATGTGGTCGCGGTAGCGCACCGGGTCTTGCTGGAACACCCAGCGATCGATCTCGGAGTTGAAGTGGTAGCTGCGGCCCTCGAAGTCGAGCGGATAGTCCTGCACCTTCCAGCGGTTGCCCGGGATCGCGCAGATCGGGATCTGGCTCATGTTGCAGACGATGGGCAGGGTCTCCGGCACGGTCAGTTCAGGACGACCGGCCACGAGGTTGTCGATGATGACGTCCCAGCACTTGCCGAAGGTGTCGTTCCAGCCCGGGTACTTCTCTTCGAGCCAGTCGCGGCACTCGGGCGTCATGCCGGCCGCCGGATTCCACCAGACCGTCGGACGCCAGAACCAGATGCCGAGGTGATACGCATGGTGCTGGTAATCGAATTCATCGACCATCTGGTTCCAGTACCACGGCAGTGACAATCCCATGTCGATCAGGGAGCGCTCGAATTGGCCGACAATCCATTCCTGCATGAACTCCTTGAACGACTGCTTGCGATGGTCGAGCGGCGTGTAGTAATCCATCGACGGGCCGGTCAGCACGGCGAAGATGCGCCATGCGCGCGCGATGGCGATGTCAACCATCTTCTGCGCGTCGGCTTTCTTGCCGTTCTCGAGCAGGATCTGCAATGCCGGCGCGCCGATCTGCGCATGGCGCGATTCGTCAGTCTGGATGCTGGAGATCAGACTGGAGAAGGTGTAGTCCCCTGCCTCGGCGGCATCGGCGGCGAGGCCGAGAAACTGCATGTTGGTGAAGCCGGTCTCGAACGCGAAGGTGAGCATGACCGCGATATCGGTCGCGCTGCGCGCCATGAACAGGTCATCGAAGGTATGGCGGGCTGCGATCGCGCCCCACTCGTTGGTGTGGTACGCCTTGTGAGCCCAGTCGAACTGGCGGTCCTTCTTGCAATGCTCGTGCGGGAAGTACAGCTGGATCTGGCCGTGGCGATTCTCATCCATCATGCCGAAGGTCGCCATGTTGCGCATACCGGGCGCGCGGCCGAAACGCACCATGCGAGCTTCTGCGCTCATCGCTGCGTATTCGCCGAGGGCGATGGCGCCGTAGTGCGCCTTCAGGATCGACAACCAGCCCGGGTCAGCATCCTCGAACATCTGGCTGCGTTCCAGCGCGGCTTTCACTGAGTAGGCGCCGGCATCCTTTTCGCGCTGCACGCGAACGTACTCCGAATACGACACCTTGTAAGGCTCGTCATAGCCTTCCCATTGCTCTGCAGGCACGCCGCGCGCGCCGGTCATCACGTCCGGGAACAGTTCGGCGTCGGTGACGTAACTGGGTGTCCAGTTGGTCGATCGCGCCAGGTCGTACCACTCGCTTCTTTCGAGTAAAGCCATGTTGTCTCCCCGTTGGTTCGGATGGTTGTCATATCTGCTGTGCCGCAGATGGAACGGAGAGTACGCAAGGCTTATGCCATGAAATCGATAATTTCTATATCTTGCACCGCAAAATAGAGATTTCAACGCGATTTTATCGATAAGTCTGACAGTGGTACGGAGTTACCCCGCAGTCGCACAGTTTTCACTACAGCAAACAATTTCATCGCTTGATGAAATCCCTCGCATCCCTTTGCAGCAAAAATTTGAGAATTTCTTAAATTCCTGTGACGGCGACAGGCGTAAAAAAAGCCCGTTCAAAGGAACGGGCTTTTCTTGTGCCGGGTGAATCCGGCCAGGCGCGCAGGCTTGGCTAGCGCGCGCGACTATTTGGTCGCAGTAGCGGGCTGACCCGGTGCTGCTGCCGGCTTAGCCGCAGCGACCGGCTTCAGGATCTCGGCCTTCGCGCGCTTCTTGACCACGGCCAGGTAAGCGGCCATCTCTTGCGACGCGAGGTACTCCTCGACCTGCTGCTTTTCGGCCTTCACCGCTTCTTCGTCAGCCACCACGTTGTCGACCGAATTGATGCGGTAGATGCTGTAGCCCTTGCCCGGGGTCGGCACGCCGACGTAGGACGGCAGCTTGTTCGCATCAGCCTTCATCAGGGCCGCGACAGCCGGGCCGGCGACGCCATTGAAGTTGGTGCGCGACACCGACTTGGCGGCACCGAACTCGGCACTGCCACCGGCCTTCAGCTCGGCCAGCTTCTTCTCGCCGGCGGCCTTGGCCAGCTTCTCGGCTTCGGACGACACCACCTGGCCTTCGATGATGCTCTTGACGTCCGACAGCGGGATCTTGCTGACTGGCTTGTACTCGACCACATGGCCGGCGATCAGGATGCCGGGGCCGACTTCGACGGCTTCGGTGTTGTGCTTGTTCTTCAGCGCGTCGTCGGCGAAGATCGCCGACAGGAATTTCGGCTGGTTGTACGACGCCTGCTTGGGCAGCGACTGGTTCGGCTTGCGCATCAGGCGCTCGACGACTTCGATCTTCAGGCCCAGCTTGTCGGCGACCGGTTTCAGACTGTCCGGCTGCTCGTAGACCATGTTGGTGAAGGTCTCGGCCATCGAAGCGAACTTCTTGCCGGCTTCGTTGCGACGGATTTCGTCGTCGATATTGGCTTTGACTTCCGCCAGCGGGCGGGTCGCTGCAGCCTTGATGCCGGTCAGCTTGATGATGTGGAACCCGAAATCGGATTCGACGACGCCGCTGATCTCGCCTTCCTTCAGTGCGTAAGCTGCGTCTTCGAATGGCTTGACCATCATGCCCTTGCCGAAGAAATCGAGGTCGCCGCCGCGCTCGGCCGAGCCCGGATCCTGCGAGTTTTCCTTGGCCAGCTTGGCGAAGTCGTTCGGCGCTTTCTTCAGTTGCTCGAGCAGCTTGTCAGCCTTGGCCTTGGCCGCGGCTTTTTCTGCCGCCGGTGCCGCCTTGTCGGCCTTGATCAGGATGTGGCTGGCACGGCGCTGCTCGTCGGACTTGTAGCGCGCGATGTTCTGGTCATAGTACTGCTTGATGTCGGCATCGCTGACATGCACTTGCTGCTCGACCACCGGTGCGGCCAGTACGAGGTACTCGGCCTTGACCATTTCCGGCACTTCGAATTGCGCTGCGTGTTCGTCGTAGTAAGCCTGCAGCATTGCGTCGGTGATTTTCACCTGTGACCTGAAATCAGCAACCGGCAGCGACAGCTCCTGCACTTCGCGCTTCTGCTGGTTCAGCGACGAGATGCGCTGAGCCACGGCCTTGGGCACGAACGCAGTGCCCTGGATGACGGCATTGACCTGCTGGATCGCGAGGTCATGGCGCAGACTGGCTTCGAATTTCTCGGCGGTCAGGCCTTGCGCGGCCAGCAGCTGCTTGTAACGTTCTTTGTCGAAGCTGCCATCGGCATTCTTCAGGCCGCCGATCTCGACGATGGTCTTGCGCAGCGTGTCGTCGGACACCGACAGATGGTTGTCCATCACATAGCTGGACAGTGCACGCTGGGCCACCAGGTTTTCCAGCGTGCCGTTGCGGGCATCCGGCGTGTCGAACATGGCGGGATTGAACTGGTCGCCGAACATCTGCTTGAAGCGGTCGAGCTGGCGCGCGTGCGCGGCATCCCATTCACGCTGGCTGATTTCCTTGCCGGCGACTTTGGCGACGGCGCCCTCTTTGCTGGACATGCGCGTATACGACTCGAGGCCGAAAAACGCGAACGACGGGAAAATGATCAGCAGAAGCAGGAACTGCATCAGGCGACGGTGGGTGCGGATGAATTCAAGCATGGTGCACTCGGTCTCCAGCGCTTTTGTGGGGCGCTATGTGTAGTTTTGAAAAAAGTAAAAAAAAAAGGCGAACACTGGGTTCGCCTTTTTCGGTTTGGCGGAGTGGACGGGACTCGAACCCGCGACCCCCGGCGTGACAGGCCGGTATTCTAACCGACTGAACTACCACTCCTGAAACTGCATC
>JACCDU010598338.1_pt1 | contig 140013 bp, 143 predicted proteins | sample 7446081 | NCBI WGS metagenome assembly JACCDU01 (sample SAMN15323447, study PRJNA562643) | freshwater metagenome | isolation source: river surface water | place: USA:Blue River Watershed | collected 2017-08-17
AAGGCCCGTGACCTGGCCCTGAGCTACGCCATGGCCAACGGTGGCGGCAAGGCCGGCATCATCGAGACCAACTTCAAGGAAGAGACCGAGACCGACCTGTTCGGCGAACAGGCCGTGCTGTGCGGTGGCGCTGTCGAGCTGATCAAGATGGGCTACGAGACCCTGGTGGAAGCCGGCTACGCCCCCGAAATGGCCTATTTCGAGTGCCTGCACGAGCTCAAGCTGATCGTCGACCTGATCTACGAAGGCGGCATCGCCAACATGAACTACTCGATCTCCAACAATGCGGAGTTCGGCGAGTACGTGACCGGCCCCGAGGTGATCAACGAAGAGTCCCGCAAGGCCATGCGCAACGCCCTCAAGCGCATCCAGAACGGTGACTACGCCAAGATGTTCATCCAGGAAGGTCGCCTGAACTACCCGAGCATGACGGCCCGCCGCCGCAACACCGCCGATCACAGCATCGAAGTGGTGGGTGCCCAGCTGCGCGCCATGATGCCCTGGATCGCCAAGAACAAGCTGGTCGACCAGACCCGCAACTGATCGGGCTTTGCCTGCGAAAAAAGGCCACTGCGGTGGCCTTTTTTCATCTTCGGGTGGCTTGACATACACTCGCCCGAACGTGCCGCCACAAGCGGTCCCAACCAGGGGAAATAGATGGACAACGATTTCGAACAGGACCACGAGCGGGGCTCGGGCCCGCGCAAGCCGCGCAAGGGCATTTACATCCTGCCCAACCTTTTCACGCTGGCCGCCCTGTTTGGCGGTTTTTATGCCATCGTGATGGCCATGAACGAGCGCTTTGACATGGCCGCCGTGGGCGTGTTTTGCGCCATGGTGCTCGACAGCCTGGACGGCCGCGTGGCCCGCATGACCAACACCCAGAGTGCCTTTGGTGAGCAGATGGATTCGCTGGCCGACATGGTGTCGTTCGGTGCAGCGCCTGCCTTGATCGCCTACGAGTGGGCCCTCAAAGGCCTGGGCCGCTGGGGCTGGATCGCCGCCTTCGTGTACTGCGCCTGTGCGGCATTGCGCCTGGCCCGCTTCAACGTGAACACGGCCGTGGTGGACAAGCGTTACTTTCAGGGCCTGCCTTCACCTGCTGCTGCGGCGCTGGTGACCGGGTTCATCTGGATCATGACCGAGGCCGACTTTGCGGGCTCTGGTCAGGCCTGGCCCATGTTCGCCATTGCCCTCTACGCCGGCCTGACCATGGTCACCAACGTGCCGTTTTACAGCGGCAAGGACGTGCATTTCAAAAAGAGCGTGCCCTTTGCGGTGGTGGTCCTGATCGCGCTGGCGATCGCGGTGATCAACATCCATCCGCCGGCTGTGCTGTTTGGCCTGTTTGTGCTGTATGGCCTGAGTGGCTATGCGCTGTATTTCTGGCGCCGCTTCAAGGGTGAGCACGCCAGTCTGATCAGCACCTCGACCGACGAGCCGGACGAGCGGGGTTTGCACCAGTAAACCCAGAGACAGTGCGGCTGTTTTTCTGTGCTACAGTCATCTACATGAACCGCATTTCGCTGGCCCTACTACTCACGCCCCACGGGCGGGACATGTAGCGCACGCACACATTTTCCTAAAGGCCCGTATGCACCCGCAGCGGGCCTTTTGCTTTGATGTGTTTCACAAGCTGCGGTTGGAATCACTGGAGTGAACATGGCTGACAAACTCATCATTTTTGACACCACCTTGCGCGATGGCGAACAGTCGCCCGGCGCGTCCATGACCAAGGACGAGAAGCTGCGCATTGCGCGTCAGCTCGAGAGGCTGCGCGTGGATGTCATCGAAGCCGGTTTTGCCGCCAGCTCCAACGGTGACTTCGAGGCGGTGCAGAACATCGCCAATGCGATCAAGGATTCAACGGTTTGTTCGCTCTCGCGGGCCAACGACCGTGATATTGCCCGTGCTGCCGAAGCCCTCAAAGGGGCCAACAGTAGCCGCATCCACACTTTCATCGCTACTTCTCCGCTGCACATGGAAAAAAAGCTGCGGATGACGCCCGAACAAGTGCTGGAGCAGGCCACACAGGCGGTGCGCTTTGCCCGCAACCTGTGCGCCGACATCGAGTTCAGCGCCGAGGACGGCTACCGCAGCGAAATCGACTTTCTGGCCCGGGTGGTCGAGGCCGTGATCAACGAAGGCGCCACCACCATCAACATTCCCGACACCGTGGGCTACGCCATCCCCGAGCTGTACGGCAACTTCATCAAGACCCTGCGCGAGAAGGTGCCCAACGCTGACAAGGCCATCTGGTCCGTGCATTGCCACAACGACCTGGGCATGGCCGTGGCCAACTCCCTGGCGGGGGTCATGGTTGGCGGTGCGCGTCAGGTGGAATGCACCATCAACGGTCTGGGTGAGCGCGCCGGCAACTGCTCGCTTGAAGAGGTGGTGATGGCGGTCAAGACCCGCCGTGACTACTTCGGTCTGGACGTGGGCATCGACACCCAGCACATCGTGGCCGCCAGCCGCATGGTCAGCCAGACCACCGGCTTTGTGGTGCAGCCCAACAAGGCCGTGGTGGGCGCCAACGCCTTTGCCCACGCCTCGGGCATCCACCAGGACGGCGTGCTCAAGGCGCGCGATACCTACGAGATCATGCGCGCCGAAGACGTGGGCTGGAGCGCCAACAAGATCGTGCTGGGCAAGCTGTCGGGCCGCAACGCCTTCAAGCAGCGCCTGCAGGAGCTGGGCGTTGAGCTCGAGAGCGAGACCGAGATCAACAACGCTTTCACCCGTTTCAAGGAACTGGCCGACCGCAAGAGCGAAATCTTCGACGAAGACATCCTGGCGCTGGTCAGCGACGAAAGTGTGACCAGCGAAAAGGAGCAATACGGCTTCGTTTCCCTGTCGCAGCGCAGTGAAACCGGTGAACAGCCGCATGCCTCCATCGTGTTCACGGTCGATGGCAAAGAGGTCAAGGGCGAATCCACTGGCAACGGCCCCGTGGACGCCTCCCTCAAGGCCATCGAGTCCCATGTCAAGAGTGGTGCCGAAATGGTGCTGTATTCGGTCAATGCCATCAGCGGCTCCACCGAAAGCCAGGGTGAGGTGACGGTGCGCCTGCAAAACAGCGGGCGGGTGGTCAACGGCGTGGGTGCCGATCCGGACATCGTGGTGGCTTCGGCCAAGGCCTACCTGAGCGCTTTGAACAAGCTGCAAAGCAAGGCCGACCGGGTGGCGGCCCAAGGCTGAGGGTGGCGGGAGCCGACTTGGGATGATGCTTCAATGAAGTTGCGCAAGTGATTGATCTTGCGTAACTTTTTATTGAGGTGTAAACTCAAAAAAGTTTTCTCAATTTTGTTGCCTTTCGCATGTTAAAGACCAGTTTTGCCTTTTGCCTCAAGTCGCTGCCTCGCCTGCTCGGGGGTGGGGTTCTGGGGCTGTGTCTCAGCCTTGCTGTGGCGCCGCAAGCCTGGGCACAGGGCGACGCCGGTCACAAGCGCACAACGGTCTCCGTCAAGAAAAAGGTGGCCAAATCGGCCGCGCCCAGCCGCAGCCCGCGTGTGGCGCGTGCTGTCAAGGCAGGGCCTGTGGTGGCTGCCCGGCCGTCTTTTGGCCAGATCGCTGGCCTGCACTCCGTGGGCGATCCGCTGGACCTGCGCTCCAGCGTGGCTCTGGTGATCGACCAGGACACCAACGAAGTGCTGCTGCGCAAAAATGATCAGGCTGTGTTGCCAATCGCTTCCCTCACCAAGCTGATGACCGGTTTGGTGATTGCAGAGGCCAACCTGCCGATGGCCGAGATGATTGCCATCACTCAGGCTGACGTGGATACGGAAAAAGGCAGCAGCTCCAGGCTGGCCGTGGGTTCCGTGCTGTCTCGTGGGGATCTCCTGCATCTGGCGCTGATGTCGAGCGAAAACCGCGCTGCCCATGCCTTGGGCAGGACCTTCCCGGGCGGACTGGATGCTTTTGTGGGCCGCATGAATGCCCGCGCTCAGATGCTGGGCATGCGTGACACGCGGTATGTGGAACCCACCGGGCTGTCGAGTCGCAATCAAGCCAGCGCCCACGATCTTGCCACCTTGGTGGCTGCGGCTTACAAAGAGCCGGTTCTGCGTGAACTCTCGACCTCGCCTGGTCGTGAAATCGAGGTGGGGCGTCGTGTGCTCCAGTACAACAACACAAACCGATTGGTCAAGAGCCCGCAGTGGGACATCGGTTTGCAAAAGACCGGCTACATCTCTGAAGCCGGCCAGTGCCTGGTGATGCAGGCGCAAGTCGCCGGCCGCAAGCTGATCATGGTGTTCCTGGACTCTGCCGGTAAGCTCAGCCGAATTGCCGACGCCGAGCGCGTGCGTCGCTGGGTCGAGCACTCGGGCCGGGGCAGCAGCACAGCAGGACACAGCCTCGTGGCCCGGCAGGGGTGAGGCTGGGCGTCTTTTGAAAGTCAACGGCGGTCAATGACCGCCGTTTTCATTTGGCGCAGGCAGCTCAGGCCGGATTTTGTTTGTAGCCGAGGGATGTGGAAATCTGATTGGCAGTGGCCTGCAGCTTGGGCAGCCATTCTTCGTCCAGTCGGTCGGCCGGCGCCGAAATGGACAACCCGGCCAACAACTTGCCCTGGTCGTCGTAGATGCCTGCGGCAATGCAGCGCACGCCCAGCTCGAGTTCCTCGTTGTCTCGGGCGATCCCGTACTGACGCACCCGGGAGAGTTCCCGCTCGAGCACCGGCAGCAGGGTGATGCTGTTGCGGGTGTGGCCTGACAAGCCGGTGCGGGTGGCGTAGGCGCGCACGCGCACCGGATCGTCAGCGGCCAGGAACAGTTTGCCCACGGAGGTCAGGTGCAAGGGCGCCCGCCCGCCGATGGCGCGCACCACTTGCATTCCCGAGCGTTCGCTGTAGGCGCGCTCGATGTAGACGATCTCATCGCCCTGACGCATGCTGAGGTTAACCGGCTGCTGGATGAGTTTGTGCAACTCGCGCATGGGCTCCAGTGCCGCATCGCGCACGTTCAGACGGCCCTTGACCAGATTGCCCAGCTCCAGCAGCCGCATGCCCAGGCGGTAGCTGCCGGCTTCGGGGCGGTCGACAAAACGGCCGACCGTCAGGTCATTGAGGATGCGGTGGGCGGTAGAAGGATGCAGCCCTGTCTTTTCGCTGATTTCCTTGAGAGAGATGGCATCTTCTCGGCTGGCCAGCACATCGATCAGGGTGAACATGCGTTCGATCACCTGAATGGTCGGGGTAGCGGGGACGGCGTTCTCAGCTTTTCTCATGGGACTGCTTGAAGAAAAGTCAATTTTATGTCGTGAAATCAACGAGTGTGTTCACAAGGGGCGCCAGAGCCCCTGAAGCAGCACTTCGCAAGGCCGAAACAGGGCTTTGTAATTCATTTTGGGGCTTTGCTCGATCCAGTAACCCAGATACACATGCGGCAGGCCCAGTTCCCTGGCCTGCTCGATTTGCCACAGCACACCGTAGGTGCCATAGCTGGCGCCCGCATCTTGTGGCTCGTAGAAGGTGTAGACGGCGGAAATGCCGTCGTTGAGCACATCGACGATGCTGACCATTTTCAGCGCTCCGCCAGGTTCGCGGAATTCGACCAGGCGCGAGTTCACCCGGCTTTGCAGCAGGAATTGCGTGTACTGGTCCACGCTGTCCTGGTCCATGCCACCACCGGAGTGGCGGCCATGCTGGTAGCGCAGGTACAGGTCGTAGTGTTCCTGCTCGAAATGCAGGCCCATCACACGGGCTTGCAGTTGGTTGTGTCGCGACAGGGTGCGGCGCTGGCTTCTGGAGGGGGCAAAGCGTGTGGCATCGACGCGCAGCGGGACGCAGGCCTGGCAGCCATCGCAGTAGGGCCGGTAGGTGAACATGCCGCTGCGCCGAAAGCCCTTGCGCACCAGGTCGGAGTAGGTTTCGTTGTGGATCAGGTGGCTGGGCGTGGCCACCTGCGAGCGCGCCTGGCGCTGGGCCAGGTAGCTGCAAGGGTAGGGCGCAGTCGCGTAGAACTGGATCGCCTGAAGGGGAAAGTCCTGAAGCAGGGTCACGGCTGTGCTGAGGTCAATTCGTCCCAGTATAGGTGCTCGCCAGACCAGTTGACCGCTGGCGCGGATTGCACCTGCGCGACGTGGGTGATGAACTGCGAGCGCGGAATTTCGCTCGCTCCCAACGAGGCCAGGTGCCGGGTGTTTTGCTGGCAGTCAATCATGCCGATGCGGTGGTGGCGGGCCACGCTGACCAGCAGGCACAGCGCCAGCTTGGAACCATCGCGCACGCTGGTGAACATGGACTCGCCAAACACCGCCTGACCAATGGCCACAAAGTACAGGCCTGCCAGCAACTGGCCGTCTTGCCAGAGCTCTGCGCTGTGGGCCAGGCCGCGGCGGTGCAGTTCGGTGTAAGTCTGGACGATGGCGGGAACGATCCAGGTGCTGCTTTGCCCCGGACGGCACTGGCTGGCGCAGCGGGCCATGACCTGCGCAAAGTCCCGGTTGAACACCAGTTCCACCCCGGGGCGCTCCAGCCAGTGGCGCAGCGATTGTCGCAGTGAGCGGTGCAGGCGAAAGGCTTTGGGTTGCAGCACCATGCGCGGGTCCGGGCTCCACCAGAGCACCGGCTGGCCGTCGCTGTACCAGGGAAAAATGCCTTGCCTGTAGGCCTGCTCGAGCCGATCGGCGTCCAGCTCGGCACTGGCGGCAAGCAAGCCCGGGGCCGGACTGCCCTGACCCCAGGCGGTGGACACCGGCGCAAAAGGTGCGCCGGGTTCCAGCCAGGCCAGCGGTGGGGTTGGGTCTTCTTCCTGCATGGGCCCATTAGACAACAGCGCAGCCTTTCGCCTTATGCTTGACGCATGAAGCTCTACAACTACTTCCGCTCCTCGGCCTCGTTCCGGGTGAGGATCGCGCTCGAACTCAAAGGTCTGGACTACGACTATGTGCCGGTGCACCTGGTCAAGGGCGAACAAAAAAAGCCCGACTACCTTGCGGTGGCGCCGGAAATGCTGGTGCCGCACCTGCAAGTCGCAGGCCACAACCTGGCGCAATCGATGGCGATCATCGAATACCTGGACGAGACCCATCCAGAGCCGCCGCTGCTGCCCGCCGACCCATTGGGTCGCGCGCAGGTGCGTGCGCTGGCGCAGTCGATTGCCTGCGAGATCCACCCGCTCAACAACCTGCGCGTGCTCAAGTACCTGGTCAAGGAGCTGGGAGCCAGTGACGAGGCCAAGAACGCCTGGTACCGCCACTGGGTGCGCAGCGGGCTTGAAGCCTTTGAGCTGCAGCTGGCGGCACACGCCGGACCTTTTTGCTGGGGCAGTGCGCCCACCCTGGCCGATTGCTGTCTGGTGCCGCAGATTTTCAATGGCCAGCGTTTCGATGTGGATTTCGCTGGCCTGCCGCGCACCATGGCCGCCTTCGAGGCCTGCATGGCGCTGCCCGCTTTCCAGCGGGCGCAGCCCTCGCAATGTCCGGACTTTGAAGCCTGATGGCGATCCGCAGCGTTTTTGACCGCTCGCACGACCTGCCTGCCGGCATTGGGGCCTGGATGAGCACGCGCGAGGACGGCCACTCCGACGCTCCTTGGGACAGTTTCAATCTGGGAGACCATGTCGGTGATGACCCCGGCCATGTGCAGTCGAACCGCCAGTTGCTGGCCAAGTCGCTGGCTGTACGACCTGTGTTTCTTCAGCAGGTCCATGGCACGGAGGTCATCGAGCTGGGCTTGGACACCCCGGACGGTGCGGTGGCCGACGCCTGCTTCACGTTTGCGCCCCGGCTGGCCTGCACCATCATGGTGGCCGACTGCCTGCCAGTCTTGCTCTGGGATGTGCAAGGCCGCTGGGTGGCCGCCGCGCATGCTGGTTGGCGAGGGTTGGCCGGACAACGTGGTTTGGGGGTGCTGGAGAGTCTGTGGGCGTCACTGCGCGCGCGCGGCGCAACGCCCGGGCAAACCCGTATCTGGCTGGGACCGTGCATTGGTCCTGATGCGTTCGAAGTGGGGGCGGAGGTATTGCTGGCGTTCGGTGCAGCAGACCGGACCGAGGTGGGGCACGCCTTCAAGCCTGCACAAGGCGGTCGCTGGCTGGCCGATTTGCCAGCGCTGGCCCGTTGGCGCCTTCAGTGCCTGGGGTTGACGCAGGTGTCAGGCAACGACGGATCGGTGCGCTGGTGCACCGTCTCACAGCCTGCGCTGTTCTTCTCCCACCGACGTGATGCTGGCCGCCTCGGCAGCACCGGGCGCATGGCCGCCAGCATCTGGCGCGGCTGATGCAGCCTGTTTGAGAGCACGTTTGCGCGCCGGCGTGCCCAAGATGTAGACCACGATCGACAGCGGCAATACGCCGTACAGCAGGAAGGTCACGATGGCGCCCAGCACCGAGCCCTGGGAAGAAAAAGCTTCCGCCAGGCTCATGAGTAAAACCACATAAACCCATGCAATCACAACGAGGTACATTTTTTTCAGTCCCGATTCTGAAACATTTGTAATTTTGGTGACAATGAATGCAACGACACTGAGAGTACACAGACCTCAGCAGCACAGGAGACCGACATGATGGATGCCAACCCCCAATTCTGGACCCAAATGGGAGAGGCTTTCCAGCAAAACCTCGGCAAGAGCTTTGCCCAGGCCATGCAGCACTTCCAGGCCATCGACTTGGGTGGCGCGGCCAAGGACATGGCCGGTGTGCCCAGCCTGAAGTTCCACCCCGAAAAACTGCAGGCCCTGCAAACGCAGTATTTCAAAGAGGCGACCGAGTTGTGGAACCACAGTCTGCACAACAGCCTGCAGATCAAGGACCGTCGCTTCTCGGGCGATGCATGGAACAGCAATCCCGTGGCGGCATTCAACGCTGCCACCTATTTGCTCAATGCCCGCACCCTGATGGGCCTGGCCGACACGGTGGATGCCGATCCCAAAACCCGCAGCCGTATTCGTTTCGCTGTCGAACAATGGGTGGCCGCTGCTGCACCTAGCAACTTTCTGGCCTTCAATGCCGAAGCACAGAAGAAGGCCGTCGAAACACAGGGCGAGAGCATCGCCAAGGGCGTCAAGAACCTGATGCATGACCTGCAGCAGGGCCATGTGTCCATGACGGACGAGAGCCTGTTTGAAGTCGGCAAGAACGTGGCCACCACCGAAGGTGCCATCGTTTACGAGAACGGCTTTTTCCAGCTCATCGAATACAAACCGCTGACCGCCAAGGTCTACGAACGTCCCTTCCTGCTGGTGCCGCCGTGCATCAACAAGTTCTATATCCTGGACCTGCAGCCCGAAAATTCTTTCATCCGCTATGCCGTCAGCCAGGGCCACCGCTGCTTTGTGGTGAGTTGGCGCAATCCCGACCAGTCCATGGCCACGACCACCTGGGACGATTTCATCGAGCAGGCGGCCATCCGGGCCATCCACACCGTGCAGGACATCACGGGTGCAGCCAAGATCAATGCACTGGGTTTTTGCGTGGGCGGCACCATTTTGTCCACGGCGCTGGCGGTGCTGGCCGCGCGTGGTGAAAAGCCGGTGGCCAGTGCCACCTTGCTGACCACCCTGATCGATTTCACAGACACCGGCATCCTGGATGTGTTCATCGACGAGAACTTCGTCAAGTTCCGCGAGATGCAGATGGGCAAGGGCGGCATGATGAAAGGCCAGGACCTGGCGTCCACCTTCAGCTTCCTGCGCCCCAACGACCTGGTCTGGAACTATGTGGTGGGCAACTACCTCAAGGGCGAAACCCCGCCACCCTTTGACCTGCTCTACTGGAACAGCGATTCGACCAACCTGCCGGGCCCGTTCTACGCCTGGTACCTGCGCAACACCTACCTTGAAAACAACCTCGTCAAGCCGGGCAAGGCCAAGGTGTGCGGCGAGGCGGTTGATCTGAGCAAGGTCGACATGCCGATGTACCTGTACGGCTCGCGCGAAGACCACATCGTGCCGATTGGCGGTGCTTACGGCAGCACCCAGGTTTTCCCGGGCAAAAAGCGTTTTGTGATGGGTGCCTCGGGCCACATCGCCGGCGTGATCAACCCTCCGGCGGCCAAAAAGCGCAGCCACTGGCTGCGCGAGGATGGCAAGTTCCCCAAAGACGTGAACGACTGGATTGCTGGCGCCAAAGAGCTGCCGGGCAGCTGGTGGACCGACTGGTCGGACTGGCTCAAAACCCATGCAGGCAAGCAGATTGCTGCCCCCAAGACGTATGGCAAAGGTGTGAAGTACAAGGCCATCGAGCCGGCGCCTGGCCGTTATGTGAAGGCGAAAGCCTGATTTTTTGACTGACAAGGAGACTCGAAAGTGGAAGATATCGTGATCGTGTCGGCGGCCCGTACCGCCGTAGGCAAATTTGGAGGCTCCCTGGCCAAAGTCGCTGCCCCCGAACTGGGCAGCATCGTGATTCGCGAGGCGATTGCCCGCGCCGGCCTGCAGTCCGACCAGATCGGTGAAGTCATTATGGGTCAGGTGCTGGCGGCTGGCAGCGGCCAGAACCCCGCTCGTCAGGCCATGATGAAAGCCGGTGTGGCCAAAGAAACCCCGGCCCTGACCATCAACGCTGTTTGCGGCTCGGGTCTCAAGTCCGTCATGCTGGCCGCACAGGCCGTGGCCTGGGGCGACAGCGAGATCGTGGTGGCCGGCGGCCAGGAGAACATGAGCGCCTCGCCGCATGTGCTGATGGGCAGCCGCGACGGCATGCGCATGGGCAACTGGAACATGGTCGACACCATGATCGTGGACGGCCTGTGGGACGTCTACAACCAGTACCACATGGGCATCACCGCCGAAAACGTCGCCAAGGCACACGGCATCACCCGCGAGATGCAGGACGAACTGGCCCTGGCCAGCCAGCGCAAGGCGTCGGCCGCGCAGGACGCCGGCAAGTTCAAAGACGAAATCGTCGATGTGCTGATTCCCCAGAGAAAGGGCGACCCGCTGGTTTTCAACAGCGACGAGTACGTCAACAAAAAAACCAATGCCGAAGCGCTGGCCGGTCTGCGCCCCGCGTTTGACAAGGCGGGTTCGGTCACGGCCGGCAACGCCTCGGGCATCAACGACGGCGCGGCCGCGGTGGTTGTCATGACGGCCAAAAAAGCCGCTGCCCTGGGCCTCAAGCCGCTGGCGCGCATTGCCGCCTTTGGCACCTCCGGCCTGGACCCTGCCACCATGGGCATGGGCCCGGTGCCGGCTTCGCTAAAAGCGCTGGCCCGCGCCGGCTGGAAAGCCCAGGACGTGGACCTGTTCGAGCTCAACGAAGCCTTTGCCGCGCAGGCTTGCGCCGTCAACAAGGCCCTCGACATTGACCCGCTCAAGGTCAACGTCAACGGTGGCGCGATTGCCATCGGTCACCCCATTGGCGCTTCGGGCTGCCGCATTCTGGTGACCCTGCTGCATGAAATGCAGCGTCGACAGGCCAACAAAGCCTTGGCTGCGCTGTGCATCGGTGGCGGCATGGGCGTGTCGCTCGCACTCGAGCGCGTCTGATTTTCATATTCCTCAGTACTCATAACAAAGGAGACAAACCATGAGTCAAAAAGTTGCTTACGTCACCGGTGGCATGGGCGGTATCGGTACCGCCATCTGCCAGCGCCTGCACAAGGAAGGCTTCAAGGTCATCGCCGGTTGCGGCCCGACCCGTGACTTCAACAAGTGGCTGGGCGAGCAAAAGGCTCTGGGCTACACCTTCTACGCCTCGGTGGGCAACGTCGGTGACTGGGACTCCACGGTGGAGGCCTTCACCAAGGCCAAGGTCGAGCATGGCCCGATCGATGTGCTGGTCAACAACGCCGGCATCACCAAGGACCGCATGTTCCTGAAGATGAGCAAGGAAGACTGGGATGCGGTGATGAACACCAACCTGGACTCCATGTTCAACGTGACCAAGCAGGTCGTGCCCGACATGGTCGAGCGTGGCTGGGGCCGCATCATCAACATCAGCTCCGTCAACGGCGAAAAAGGCCAGGCGGGCCAGACCAACTACTCGGCCGCCAAGGCCGGCATGCATGGTTTCTCGATGGCGCTGGCGCAGGAACTGGCCAACAAGGGCGTGACCGTGAACACCGTGAGTCCGGGCTACATCGGCACCGACATGGTCAATGCCATCCGTCCGGACGTGCTCGAAAAGATCGTGGCCACCGTGCCGGTCAAGCGCCTGGGCAAGCCCAGCGAAATCGCCTCCATCATCGCCTGGCTGGCCAGCGAAGAAGGTGGCTACGCCACCGGCGCCGACTTCTCGGTCAACGGCGGTCTGCACATGGGTTGATGGCTCACGGCTTCTGATCAGAACCCCGCCCCGGCGGGGTTCATTTTTTGTGGGCTGGGATAATCACGCCCATGTCTGAAATTTCTTCCGGTTTCAGTCCGTGGCGCCTGTCGGTGGCGCCGATGATGGACTGGACTGACCGCCATTGCCGTTTTTTCCACCGCCTGCTCACGCGCCACACCTTGCTCTACACCGAGATGGTGACGACCGGGGCGCTCACGCATGGCAGTGTGCAGCGCCATCTGCGCTTTAATGCTGAGGAGCACCCGGTGGCCCTGCAACTGGGGGGGAGTGAGGCGGCCGATCTGGCCATGGCGGCCAAACTGGGGCAGCAGTGGGGCTATGACGAGATCAACCTCAACTGCGGCTGCCCGTCCGACCGGGTGCAGCGTGGTGCGTTTGGTGCCTGCCTGATGAACGAGCCACGCACCGTGGCCGATGGCGTGAAAGCCATGCGCGATGTGGTGGACATCCCGGTGACCGTCAAGCACCGCATCGGCATCGACCGCGTCGAGAGCTACGACTTTGTACGCGACTTTGTCGGCACCGTGAGCGAGGCCGGCTGCGAGGTCTTCATCGTGCACGCTCGCAATGCCTGGCTGGATGGCCTGTCGCCCAAGGAAAACCGCGAGATTCCGCCGCTGCGCTACGAACTGGCGTACCGGCTCAAACAGGACTTTCCACGGTTGACCATCGCGGTCAACGGCGGCATCAAGACCAACGCAGAGATAGGCACGCACCTGCAGCACGTCGACGGTGTAATGGTCGGGCGCGAGGCGTATTACAACCCCTGGCTGCTGACCACCTGGGACGCCACGTTCTACAGCGACCCGCAGCCGGCGCCCAGCCGTGAGGCGGTGGAAGAGGCCATGGTGACCTACATGGAACGGGCACACGCAGAAGACGGCTGCCCCTGGTATGCCATTGCGCGGCACATGCTGGGGCTCTACCACGGTCAGCGCGGCGGACGCCTGTGGCGCCAGGTCTGGAGCAACCACAAGCTCAAGCCTTTGCCGCCGCGCGGGGTGTGGCTGCAGGCCCGCGAGGCGCTGGAACGCGGGGCGGCACATTCCGTTGAATGATCTGACGATCGAAAATCGTTTTTAAAATTAAGAATCTAATTTAATTGGCAATTTTGGCGTTATCGCCATCACATGTGGTAGCTTCAAACGCCATTAACAGACGTCCCGTCTGGCTTGATACCCGAACAGTTCAACTGGAGACATGTGCATGAAGAAAACGTACCTGGCAGTGTGGGCCGCCTTGATCCTCGCCACCCCCATGATGGCCAGCGCGCAAGATCGCGCCACCAAAGACCAAGCCGTCGCCATGGTGTCCAAAGGCGTGGCGGCCATCAAATCCAAAGGTGATGCCGCCTACGCCGAAATGACGGCGCCCAACAAGACATTCGTGGACAAGGATTTGTACTTGGTGGTGTACGACATGGATGGCAAGTGCCTGGCACATGGCCAAAACCCGAAGCAGGTCGGTAAAAGCCTGATGGGGCTGAAAGATCCGGATGGCAAGGAGTTCGTCAAGGAGCGTGTGGAGCTGGCCCAGTCCAAAGGCAAGTTTTGGCAAGACTACAAGTTCACCGATCCTTTGACCAAAACGGTTCAGCCTAAACAGATGTACTGTGAAAAGGTCAACAACGTTGCCGTTTGCGGCGGTGTTTACAAATAACAAGCGCCTGATCCTTGAAGGCCTGCTGACGCAGGCCTATTTTTTGTCATTCTTGCCAGGGTGAGATTCATGCCGAAGTTGGGTATCACATCCAAGATCATGGTGGCGCCAGCGATCATCGCGGCCATGCTGGTGGTTTTTGGTCTCTACAGCGCCCGCAACACGTGGGTCATCGAGTCGCAAGTCGACGTCTTGAACGACGAGGCTGCCCTGGAGCGCCAGGCCCAGGAATCGGAGGCCACTGTCCATGGCTTGCAGGCTGCCGCCTTTCGCAGCTTGACCCTGATTGGTCTGAACAAGGACAAGCAGGCAGAAGAGCTGATGTCCATCAAGTTTGGGGAGGCCGATGAGCTCGCCCGCATGCTCGGCGCGGACCATCCTCCTGAGTACCTGCCTCGGCTGCAGGCGTATGTTTTGCAAGTCCGTGAAGCCTACGACGCCGCCACTTCCGACACCAACCTGGGGGCCATGATGCTGCAGTCTGCTACCCAGTCATACGACGGCCTGGTGGAGGAGCTGCAATCGGTCACTGCCCGCAGCCGACTGGCTGCTGAAAAGGCGCACCGCGACTTTGACAGCACGCTCAACTGGATGGCGAAAGTGCAAGTGGCCGCACTTTTGATGTCGGTGCTCATGGGCCTGGCCGTGGCCCGTTGGGTGGCACGCCGCATTTCAAGACCCCTGCTGGAGATCCAGGAAAGCCTGGCTGAGATCGAGCGCACGGGTGATCTTTCGACACGCGTTGCCGTGCACACAGATGACGAAGTGGGCGCGACAGCTGGCTCTGTCAACGCCTTGCTGTCCTCGATGCAAACGGGTCTGCAGTCGGTGGGTCAGACGGTGCAGGCCCTGGCCCAAGGCGATTTCTCGGTTCGCGCACAAACCGATTTGCGGGGTGATTTGGCGCACATGATGGTTGTGCTTGGCCAGGCTGTACAAAGCCTGTCTCAAACCATGACTGGTCTCAACCAGATCATGGCGGCCATGAGCCGAGGTGATTTTTCCGCACAGACCACGGTGAACGCGCAGGGAGCCTATCTGGAGACTGCCAACCAGGCGGTGGCTACCCAGCGCAGCCTTGAGCGCATGATTGGCGACATTGGCCAGGTGATGCAGCAAGTCTCCTCAGGGCAGCTCACCGTGCGTGTGACCGCGCAAGGGCAGGGCGATCTGGAGCAACTCAAGCAAAACATCAACGCCTCTCTGGTCAGCCTGGGCCAGGCCATGCAGTCGATCAACCAAAACGCGCATCAAGTGGCGGCTGCGGCCTCTGAATCAAGTCAAGCCATTGGTCAAATTTCCGATGGCGCGCAAAACCAGACCAATGCCCTGTCGCAGGTGGTTGCAGCGGTGAGGCAAACGGCCAGCTCGGTGACCGACGTTTCGCACAACACCGAGCTGGCCAGCGCCAAGTCCCGCCAGTCGGTGGATGTGTTGCGCGACGGTTTGAGCAAGATCGCCAACATGGTTGAAGTGGTCAACAACATTGCGAACAACTCCGAAAAGATCAACAAGATCACCGAGGTGATTGAAGGCATTGCCAACAAGACCAATCTGCTGTCGCTAAACGCCGCCATCGAGGCCGCACGCGCTGGTGAGCATGGCAAAGGCTTTGCTGTTGTCGCCGATGAGGTGGGCAAGCTCGCGGTCAACAGCGCTGAAAGCTCCAAGGAAATCGCCTTGCTGGTCCAACAAGCTGTGCGTGATGCATCGCACGCTGTGTCTGCCGTGCAAGCCGTCAGTGCCGACATGGCCCAAATCGAGGTGGGAGCGCAGGAAACCGATCAGATGCTGCAGCGCATCTCCAGGGCACTGGAAGAGCAAAGCACGGCAGTCGAACAGATCAATGCCAACCTGACCAGCGTGGATGCGATTGCCAGAGGCAACGCCCTGGCTTCAGAAGAGATGGCGTCCACCGTGCTTGAACTGGCCAAGATTGCCGACAGCATGCGGCAGGAAATGGCACGTTTTCAAGTCTGACCCCCCGGGTGACTGCGCCACACGTGCGTCAGTCCCTCGCTGGAGTCGGGCGATTTCAGGGCTTCTTGCCCGCCTTGCTGGCTGGAGCCGCTTCCGAAGCGCTGGATGCTGCAGGCGCAGGCGCAGGCGTTGGTGCAGCAGGCGTTTCTGCGGTCAGTGACACCTTGCTGCTGCACTCGGCCAGCACCTTGACGTTTTTCCCCGCAGCCGCCAGTGCGTTTTGCGTGGCGCAGATGATTTTCTGATTGCGGTTCCAATCGATCTGTTCCAGCGTCTTGTTCAGTGCCTGCAGGGCGCCCTGGTCCTGCGGGCCTTTGGTGAGCAGGCGCACGACCCCCAAGCCCAGCTGCTGCTCGTTGCTCAGGCCCTTTTTGTTGCCGGCGTAGAGTTTTTCGAGGTCTTCGAGCACCTGTCCACCCGACAAGGCGCCCTGGGCTGCGTCGAACTGCTGAGCCTTGGGGCCCATGAGCTTGAGCGCTTCGGCCTGCTCCTGCAATTGCTTTTCGGTCGCGTCGAGCTTGTCCTGGAGGGTGGCTTTCTGTTCGGTCAGCTCCTTGAGCTGGCCGGTGGCGCTGCCCGAGACTTTGCCTTGAGACCAGGCGAACCAGCCGGCCACGGCAAGCCCGATGACCAGGATGACTTCAAACAGGATGCGTTTCATGGTGCAGCAAGTTCAGTGGGTTGGTGGGGCTCAGGCCTGACCGGCCAGGTGGCCGATGTTGAATTGTCGCACCGCCAGTTCGTCCATCAATCGCTGATCACGGATCTTCTCGGCGGTTTTCTGGCGGTGCAGATCGTGTTCGACCAGGGCCTGCATCTTGAGTTTTTCCCTTTGCGCCTCGGCCAGGCGCTGCCGGGTCTGGGTCAGCGTCTGGCGGCTGATGGACTGGTCGCGAACCACCTTGTCGATCAGGCCGGTGATCTGTTGCATGAACTGGCGCTGGTTGATGGCGTCTTGCATGCCTTGGGACTGTGAGCCCGGTTGCGTCAGACGCTCGTGGTATTCGGCGTAGAGTTGGCGCAGCCGGCGTTCGTTGGCCCGCAGGCCTTCCAGGCGTTGCTGGATGACAGCCAGTTCCTGCTGTATGCGCTCGCATTGGTCTTCGGCCTTGTTGGCCAGTACGGTCCAGCATTGGCGGGCTTGCATGGCGTTGTTCCTTGGCTTCAGGTGCCCAGCAGGGCACGCAGGCTGTGGCGGGTCGTGGCTTCGTCTTCGGCCGTGTTCATGTCCTGGCGCAAGAACTCCTCCATCTCCTGGCGCAGGCGGATGGCCTCATCGAGCGTTGGGTTGGAGCCCGTTTCGTAGGCGCCGACCTGGATCAGGTCCTGGTTTTGCTGATAAAGCGACCACATGCGCCGGAAACGGTTGGCGGTCTGCAGGTCTTCCGGGGAGAGCAGCTTTTGCATCACCCGGGAGATGGAGCCATTGAGGTCGATGGCCGGGTAGTGCGCCGCGTCGGCCAGCTTGCGTGAAAGCATGACCTGGCCGTCGAGTGAAGCGCGTGCGATGTCCACGATCGGGTCGTTGGCGTCGTCGCCCTCTGCCAGCACGGTGTAGATGGCGGTGATCGAGCCAAAGCCGTGGCGGCCCACGCCCGCGCGCTCGATCAGGTTGGGCAGCAGCGCGAACACCGAGGGCGGGTAGCCTTTGGCGGTGGGGGGCTCGCCCACGGCCAGACCGATTTCGCGCTGCGCATGGGCCACGCGCGTGAGGCTGTCCACGAGCATCAGCACGTTCTTGCCCTGGTCGCGGAAGTACTCGGCGATCACATGCGTCATGTGGGTGGCTTTGAGGCGCAGCACAGGCGACTCGTTGGCCGGTGCTGCGATCAGTACCGACTTGGCCAGGCCTTCGGGGCCGAGGGACTCTTCGATGAAAGCCTGCACCTCGCGGCCGCGCTCGCCAATCAGGCCGATCACGACCACATCGGCTTCGGTGAAGCGGGTCATCATGCCCAGCAGCACGCTCTTGCCCACACCAGAGCCCGCCACCAAGCCCAGGCGTTGCCCGCGTCCGATGGTGAGCATGCCGTTGATGGCCTTGACGCCGACGTCCAGAACCTGGTGGATCGGGCCGCGTTCCATGGGGTTGAGTGGCCGCCCCTGCAGCGCCAGCACTTCGGCGCACTGTGGCGCGGCTTTGCCGTCCAGTGGCTGCCCACGCCCGTCCAGGATGCGCCCCAGCAGCTCGGGGCCTAGCCTGACCTGCGAGGTGTTGTGCACGATGCGCACCTGGTCGCCCGGTGCGATGCCTTGTGGCTCGGTGAACGGCAGCAGGTACAGGATGTCGTCGTTGAATCCAACCACCTCTGCTTCAACGCTGTGGCCGAATTGACCGACCACTTCGCAGCAAGCCCCCAATGGCGCCATCAGCCCCCGGGTTTCCAGTCGCATGCCCACCAGGCGCACCAAGGTGCCCGAGCGCTGTGGCGCAGGCACTTCCAGGTCGCCCAGGATCTGGCTGACTTCGTCGGCGAAATCCATCACTTGTCTTCCCCCTGGATCGGGTCTGCTTCAGGTGCTGCGTGCTTGACGGTGGCGTCTTCGACTTCCGCCGTACGCCGCGTCCATTGGCGCAGGGCTTCCTGGTCATCGACGGGGGTGATTTTCTCGGGGTGCATCAGGCCGCTTTGCCGCAGCCAGGCATCGGGTTCCTTGAGCAGCTTGCGCGCCATCGCTTCGAGCCGGTGCTCGATCAGATCCTGCACGATGGTCTCGTTGACGCGCACGCGCACGCTGCCCGGACGCAGTTGCGGATCGGCCTGCAATTGCAGATGTGCGTTGACCTCGTCGCCCAGGGCCTTGAGGCGCTCCAGATCGTCGGGGTGCAATTCAACATGCACGGTGTGTCCGGCCGGCTCAAGTTGTTCCAGGCATTGCCGCACCAGTTGCTCCACCACGCGGCCTGAAACCTGCAGTTCGCCACGGACCCACTGTTCGGCGATGTGCAGCGACAGCCGTTTGAGCGGTTCAAAAAAGCGTTGCGGGTCCTGCTGCAGGCTGCGCAACTCGATGCCCAGATGGCGCAGCAGTTCTTTTTCCTTGTGACGCTCTGCCTCCCATTGCTCCCGCGCCTGACGGATGCCCTCCTGCACACCCTGCTCGTGGGCCTGTTCGCGCAGGGCAGCAATCGCTGCGTCAGACCAGGCGTTCTGTGGCTCGGGCGGCGGCTCTGGGGCGTGCTCTGTCAGCGTGCCGGGGTCTTCTGCCTCGGGTGCTGTGAGGGCTGCAGATTCGGGCAGCAGGGCCGTGGCAGTTTGCGCGCTGGTGGGCTCGACGGGTTCGGCCACGCGCCATGGGCCAAAGCTGCGCGCGGTGGCTTCGTCCCACTGGGTGCGCAGGAAATTCGGGGTCTGTCCGCGACCGCGGCCCGAGAGCAGGGGGTCCGGGCTCCAGGCTGGGCGCTCGCCCGTTGAGGGATGCTGATCAGACAAAGTCGTCTCCACTGCCCGCAAGCACCAGTTCGCCTGCTTCGGACAACTTGCGTGCCAGGCGCATGACCTTCTTCTGTGCTTCTTCCACTTCGGTCAGGCGCAACGGACCTTTGGCTTCCATGTCGTCGATGAACATGACGCGCGCGCGCGAAGACATGTTGTCGAAGAATTTCTGCTTGACGAAATCGGGCGCGCCCTTGAGCGCGATCATCAGCAGGTCCGGTTCCACCGCGCGCATTAGCGTCTGGATGCCGCGGTTGTCCACGCCCGACAGGTTCTCGAAGGTGAACATGTTGTCCTGGATGCGCAGCGTCAGGTCTTCGTCGATATCGGTCAGGCCCTTCATGATCGAGCCTTCCAGTTCCACTTTGACGAAGTTCATGATCTTGGCCGCGGCCTTGACGCCGCCGAAGCTCGAGGACTTGGCCGACGAGTTGCTGGCGAACTGTTTCTTCATGATCGCTTCGAGCTCTTCCATCGCCGACGGCTGAACGGTTTCGAGTTTGGCGATGCGCTGGATGATCTCGGGACGGCTGTCGGCAGGCAGGTAATTGAGCACATCGGCGGCCACGTCGTATTCGAGCACCGAGAGGATGATGGCCACCACCTGCGGGTGCTCGCTGCGGATCATGTCGGCAATCGAGCGGGCGTCCATCCACTTGAGGATTTCCAGCCCTTTGCTGCCCTGGCCCGGCATGATGCGGCTGAGCACCGAGGCCGCCTTGTCGTCGCCCAGCGCGCGCTTGAGCACTTTTTCGACGTAGTCGCCGGTGCCCAGGCCCAGACTGGTCTGCTTCTTGAGGGTGGCCACAAAATCGTCAAGCACCGCATTGACGGCTTCCTGCGACAGGTCGGCCACCGACACCATGGCAGCGCCCAGGGCCTGTACTTCGCGCGGGTTCATGTAGCGTATGATTTCGGAAGCCTGCTGCTCGCCCAGCAGCAGCATGAGCACGGCTGCGCGCTGGGTGTTGGTGAGTTCATCGAGTTCCTGGCGCAGTTCTTCTGTCATGAAGATGTCGGCAGGAGCCAACGGATCGGCGGGAACATTGCTGTCCTTGCCTTTGGGGTCTTTTTCAGCTTCTTTCTGGGTGGCCATGGTGCTGCTTCCTCAGGCGATTTTCATCATGTTCTTGAGCACGTTGGCAACGCGGGCGGAGTCTTCGGCCACCAGCATGCGAATGAGGGCCACTTTGTCGTCGTAGGTGTTGGCCGTGTCCAGCATGTCGATCGAGATGCTCGACTTCTTGGGTTTGAGCTTGGCCTTGATCTCTTCCAGGCTCTCGCCTTCGCCGATCTGGATCATCTTCATGTCTTCCGGGCTCAGCTCGCCATCGGACAGGGCCTTGGCCTGCTCTTCCTGCTGCGCGGCCAGCGGGTCACCCAGCATGTTGCGCATCATCGGGCGCACCACGATCATCATGAAGACGATGAAGCTGATGGCCAGCAAGGCGCTCTTGAAGCCGGTCTGCAGGCTGTCTTCGAGGTACCAGGGCATCGACTCCATGGGGCTGGGCGGCTCGAATTTGGCCGGGACCACCGTCACCAGATCGCCGCGCTGCTGGTCGTAGCCCACAACACCTTGCACCAGTTGCAACATGCGCTCGAGCTCCTGCTGGCTGTAGGGCGTGCTGGTCGGCGCGTTCGGGTTGGGCGCTGCATCTTTGGCAGGGGGCGGGGCAGGGCGCTCGTTGACCACCACGGCCACACTGACCTTCATGATGCCGCCGGTCGCGTTGCGCACATGGCGCACCGTTCGGTCGAGTTCGTAGTTACGGGTCGAGCGACTGCTGGTGCGGCCATTGGACTCGGCGGTTTTTTCCTGCGTCTGGCTGGTGTTGGTGTTGGCCGTCGGGTTCGGTGGGGGGGTGTTGGACAATGCGCCCGGAATGCCGGCGGCATCGCGTTGCTGGCTGCGGTCTTCGGCCATCACTTCGGAGCGGGTACGGGGTCCCTTGTCGCGCGAGTCGAAGTCTTCCGTTGTGCTCTCGATCTGCGTGAAATCCAGCGACAGGTTCACTTGCGAGCGCACATTGGCATCGCCCACCATGGGCGACAGGATCTGCATGATCCGGTTGCGGTAGACCTCTTCGAGTTGCTGCTTGTGCTGTTCCTGCGCGGCGGTCATGCCCAGCTTGAGTTCGGTGGCTGACTCGGTCAGCAGTTTGCCCACGTTGTCCACCACGGTGACATGGTCTGGCGCCAGATAAGGCACGCTCGAAGACACCAGGTGCACGATGGCCTGCACCTGAGCAGGCGACACCATGCGTCCGGGGTGCGGGGACAGCACCACCGAGGCTTTGGGCGGTGTGCGGTCACGCACGAAAACGCTTTGCTTGGGCGTGGCCAGGTGCACACGGGCGCCCTGCACAGTGGCGATCTGCATGATGCTGCGCGCCAGTTCCTGCTCCATGGCCGCATTGATCTTGACCTGCTCCATCAGCTGGCTGGTGGTCATGGACGACTGGTCCTTGAGTGCATCCAGACCGGTAGCTCCGGTTTTGGGCAGGCCCTGCGAGGCCAGCAGGATGCGCGCTTCGTGGTAACGGTTGCTGGGCACCGTGAGTTGTCCGGTCGCCGCGTCAATCTTGGGTTTGAAGTCTGCGCTCTTGAGTGTCTCGAACGCGGTCATCTGGTCGGCCTCTTGCAGGCCGGGCATCACCGGGCGGTAGGGTGTGGCCTGCATCCAGGCATAGACCAGTCCAAACACCACCAGCACGACGAGCATCACGATCAGCGGCAAAACCTTGCGCACCGAAGGCTGGTTGAGCACGACCTTGATGTTGTCGGTGAGCGCCTTGGGAGCCCAGGGGGCCAGGGCATTGGTGGAGCCAGGGGCGGCTTCCGGGGCATTGGCCGTGGGCGCCAGGGCTGTGCCTGTGGCGGGCAACGGTGTGTTGGCGGCGCCCGCAAGTGCGGTGCCGGTGGGCAGGGAGGCGGTGGCTGTGGCCATGGCGTGTTCTCTTCAGACGTCGTCAGACGGGCATGTTCAGGATGTCTTCGTAGGCCTTGAGCACCTTGTTGCGAATTTGCAAGGTGGCTTCAAACGCTATCGAAGAGCGCTGCATGCCCAGCACCACATTGGCCAGGGGCAGGTCTTCGCCGCGCTCGTAAGATTCCTGAAGTCGTTTGGCTTCGACCGAGGCACCGTTGACCTGCTCGATGGCGCCGCTCACCATCTGGCCGAAACTGTTTTTCTGGACGGTGGCTGTGCCCGTGGCCGACGGGACGTCGCTGGGCAGCTGCGTGGTCTGGCTCTGGTAGCTGCGCAGCGTCTCCAGCATGGACTGGATGTTGGCCTGTGAGGTGGCTCTCTCGATCATCATCGGCTCCTTCAGTTCGCGACGGCCAGGCCCAGGCCATGCTCACGCAATTGGGCCAGCTTGTAACGCAAGGTGCGTGGGCTGATCCCCAGGCGGCGCGCTGCTTCTGTCTTGCTGGGGGTGGCCGCCAGAGTGGCCATGATCACCTGATGTTCGCTGATGCGGGTTGCGCTTTCCAGATCGGGCGGGATGCTGGCCGCAGCCGGGACGGCAGCCGGCGTCACGGCTTCAGGCGCCCACAGTGGCTCTGCCACCTCGGAATGGACGGACACAGTGGCTTCTGGCGTTACGGACGGCAGGGCCCGCATTGCAGGGGTGTCAAACGCCTCGTCAAACATCAGGTGCGCAGGGGTGATCAGGTGGTCTGCGCACAACACCATGGCACGGCGCATGACGTTTTCCAGTTCGCGCACATTGCCAGGCCAGGGGTACTGCAGCAGCAGTGCCTGTGCCTGCATGTCGAGCTGCCACGCCTTGCCTGGCTCGTTGTGCATCAGGCACTGCAAGGCCAGCGGAACGATATCGCCCTTGCGTTCGCAAAGGGGCTGCAATGTCAGGCGGAATGTGGCGATGCGGTAGTAGAGGTCTTCGCGGAACTCGCGCTCGGCTATGGCTTTGCGCAGGTCTTTGTTGGTGGCGGCGACAAAGCGCACGTTGAGCGGAATCGTGACTTGCCCGCCCAGACGTGTGAGCTGCTTTTCCTGCAGCACGCGCAGCAGCTTGCTTTGCAGGTGCATGGGCATTTCACCGATCTCATCGAGGAACAGCGTGCCGCCGTTGGCCTGTTCGAACACACCCTTGTGTTCGCGGTGCGCGCCGGTGAAGGCGCCTTTTTCGTGGCCGAAGAGCATGTCTTCGATCAGGTTCTCGGGGATGGCCGCGCAATTCAGTGCGACAAACGGACCGCGGCCGCGCGGCGATGCGTCATGCAGCACACGGGCCAGCACTTCCTTGCCTGCGCCGGTGGGACCCACCAACAGGGCGGTCACATCGGCCTGTGCCACCTTTTTGGCCAAGGCCAGCAGGTGCTGGCTGACCGGGTCCACAAACACCACTTGGCGCACCCGGCGTGTGTGGGTCGGGTGATGGGGTTGGTTTTGCAGGCTGTCCTGCAGGCGGCGCCAGACTTCGGTCCGGCTTTCCTGCAGGGCCACCACGGCGGCAGCGCCTTCTTGCGTGGCTTGCACCGCCAGTTCCAGGGCCTGACGGTCCACCCGGCACACCAGCGGCAGTTGCACACCAGCGTCGCGCAGCGTCTGCTGGGCGGCTTGCAGGCGCGCAGTGTCTTCGCCCAGCCGGATCACCACTGCCTGCGCGTGTGGTGCATGGTGGGCCAGGCCTTCAAGGGTGCTGACGGTGAGTACGGCCCAGCCTGCTTCTTCGAGCAGCAGTGCGTACCCTTCGGTCAGAGGGGTCTCGGGGTCCAGCCAAAGGGCAAGGGGAGCAGTGATGGGTTGCGGCTTCACAGGTCGTGCCTCTCAGTTTTGCAAGGGAAGTAAGCAACCTGCATGCCATCGATAAAAAGAATACCTAAATGCTCTTTAAAAGATGGAATGAACTTTAAATTGTGTTTTGTTGGGCTGTGGCAGCACCAGATGCCAAAACTCCGACAGCAACAAGTGTCAAAGGACGGCGGTCATGCCATGCCTTGCCCGGTGGGCGGGGCCTTGGGCGTGAAGCCATGGCAAGGCCGGCCGTCGGCACGCAGCACCTCGATGCAGGGCAGGGCCTGTGACTGAAAACCCATGAACGAACAGCCGTAAGGCGTTGCTCGCAAGTGGGTGATGCGGAAAAACCGGCACTGCCAGCAGTTGGGCGCCTGATCAGGCCCAGGCGACGGACTGTGCGGAGGCTGTGCAGGCGCTGGCATGGAGAACGGGGGAGATGTCGCCGTAGAGCAAGTCCAGCACAGTGGCCAGATCGAGTTGGGCATGTGCCTGGGCCAAAAGCTCAGGCTGCGCCTGGATCTGTCGGCAGATTGTCAGGCTATCGGCGCGGGTGGCGGGGATGGCATTCGTCATGCAAGGCATGGAGCAAGCGCTGTGCCATGCGCATTGACAGTCCGTCATGAAAAAAGCCCCGGGCTGGAGAGCACCGGGGCTGCAGCGGACGGGGCTGAAACGGTCAGCCCTGCAGCAGTTTGAGCACGGTTTGCGGCTGCTGGTTGGCCTGTGCCAGCATGGCTGTGGCCGCCTGCGAGATGATCTGCGTGCGCGCCAGTTCGGCGCTGGCCTTGGCGTAGTCGGTGTCCAGAATCCGGCTGCGCGATTCGGAGGTGTTTTGCGACACGTTGGTCAGGTTGTCGGTGGCGTAGGTGACGCGGTTGATCACGGCACCGATGCCGGCGCGCTCTTCGTTGATGTTATTGATGGCCGTGTCCATCTCCGAAATCGCCTCGTTTGATTTCGAGCTGGTGGTGATATCCAGGTTCTTGATGTTTGTCAGCAAGCCTTCGTTGTTGACATAACCTACGGCCACACTGTCTGGAGTGGCTTCTACATCGAAGGTCAATACCGCGATATCCGCATCCGCTTCGTCCGTGTCCATTTCCACGGTGGGAGCCAAGCTTTGACCAAATTCAGCGCCGACTTTGGTGGCCATGTTTTTGGCGATGGCCTCCAGGCTCATTTTCCGATCACCGCTGATCAGGTCGTTTCCAGTGACGCTGTATTCGACCAGCGTCTTTGTGCCGTCTTCTTTGGTGAAGGGCATGGATATTTTGTCGCCAACCGAATAATCACCCGACAGGGTCAGTTCAGCATCATTGATCACGGCACTGCCAGTGGACTCTTTGAAACCCATGGGGCCGATGGTGTGCGTGATCACCTGGCCAGCGTTACTGCCCAACTGGAAGCGGAACTTGCCCTCGACACCGGCATCGTTGATGAAGGTGCCATTGAGCACATCCATGCCGTTCCATTGGGTGTCGCGGGTGATGCGGTTGATTTCGGTCTTGAGCTGCTGGAATTCCTGATTCAGATAGCCGCGGTCGTCCTGAGTGTAGGTGTCGTTGGCGGACTGGATGGCCAGCTCACGCATGCGCTGCAGCATGTTAGTCATCTCCACCATGGCGCCTTCGGTGGTCTGCAGCATAGAAATCGCATCGTTGCCGTTGCGGATCGCCTGGTCCAGACCACGGATCTGCGAGGTCATGCGCGAGGTGATGGCCAGACCGGCGGCATCGTCCTTGGCGCTGTTGATGCGCTTGCCGGTGGACAGCTGCTGCATGGCCGTGCCCAGGTCGCGGTTGTTCTTGACCATCGCGTTTTGCGAGATCAGGGACTTGATGTTGGTGTTGATGACAGACATGGTGGTGTTCCTTGAATGTGTCTGGTTTACTGGGCGCGGCTGGGCGTGGCGGCGACGATCTGGCCGGCCAGCATGTCCTGCAGTGCCGCCAACTCTTGCGCAAGGTCAGCGTCGTGGGGGTGGTGCTGCACGGCCTGTTGCGCCGATTGCAAAGCCTTGCCGGGCTCGAAATGGCAGCGCTGAACACGGATCAGGTGGCGCCATGCGAAAGGTGTGGACACCTGTTGCTGCACCTGAATCAGTTGTTCCAGCAGTTGTTCGGCATTGATCCATTCGCGCTGGATTTCGGCCAGCAGCGCGCTGATGGCCAGAATGTCTTCGCTGGCGGGGTAGAGGCTGAGTCCTGCGTCCGAGAGGGCGTTGGCCAGCGTGAGTTGATCGCGGGCCACCAGGTCGGCAATGGTCTGACGGATTTCCGCCGGCGTGAACTCGGAAACCACGCCGTCCATGGACATGGCGCCGCGGGCGGCTTGTGACAACAGGGTATCGATCAGTGACGACATGGTTTGCTCCGGTGAGGACATTCATTGCCTGTCGGAAATTCCACGCCGACCGGCTTCGAAGAAAACGTCAGCAAATGTCGTGCCAGTCATTTTTGAAATCTTTGTGATTCAAAAATGTACCGCGAGTGCCGGCAAGGCAGCAGGGGCGGCAAGCGTTTGCCGCTGGGGCTAATGACGCAGTCGTAAAAAAGGCCAGCCCGTGGGAGGGGCCGGCCGTTCAAGAGTCAGCAAGACTGTGGCGTCAGGCCGCTTTGCGCTCGGTTTGAATGTTCAGGGTTTCCAGTTGGGCCAGTTCGCTGGCCAGCAATGGATGGGCCGGATGGAGGCTCAGTGCACGCAGCACTTGATCGCGTGCCTTGGCCAAGTCACCATTGCAGTGCAGCACGCGCACCCAGTGACACCACGACTGTACAGGGGCTTCATGGCCTTGCAGGGCCACCAGGCGCTCCAGGGCGACAGCAGCTTGCGGCCAGTTCTGTTGTGCCTCACAGATCAAAGCACGAATGATCAGCACATCTTCGCTGTCCGGATAGTGCTGCATTGCCGAATGGGTCAATAACTCGGCTTCGGTTACATGTCCTTGGCGAAACAGGTCTGCTGCGGCAAAGCGGATGCGCTGAGTTTCATTGTTGACCACATCTGCACACGGGCGTGCAAAGGCAGGGAGTGAGGTCAGGTGGTCAAAACTAGACGCGGTGGTTGCTTGCATGACGATCTACTGGTTGCGGCATGTGTTTGCCGATACTGGTAATCATGCAAAACTGATGCCAGCACCGCATTCAGCGATGCTGGCGTCCACCAGTGTGGGATATCAGGAAGTTTTCAGTGCGCCGATCTGATCATCGCTCAGTCCAACGATCTGGCTGGCGCGGAGTACGGCCACTTTGGTGGCATCCCATTGCTCGAGCTGGCTGACCGTCATGGCTTTGATGAAGTCGTTGCCAAGACCTCGAATTTGCTTGGTGGTCATGGCGGCCACGTCTTCCGTATCCAGAGCAGCCACTTCGGAAGTGCCCAGTGCATTGAGCTGGCTGTAACTCAGGCTGGCGACCTGGTCGCTGTCCAGCGCCTGGATCTGGTCGGAGTCGAGCAAGTCGAACTGCGCCGTGGTCAGGGCTGCCAACTGGCTCGATTGCAGGTAAGCGATCTGGTCCAGACTGATGCTGCCCAAACGGTCGCTGTCGATGCGTGAAATCTGGGTGCTGGTCAGTGCCTGGATTTGACCAGAGCCCATTCCGGCAAAAGCCGCATCATCGAAGCTGTTGATTTGTTGATAGCTCATGACCGCCAAAGAGGTGGTGCGCAATGAGGTCACTTGTTCGGTGTTCAAGGCTGCCACAAAAGCTGTGCTCAGGTTGCGCACCTGCAAAGTGGTCAGACCATCGATGTCCTCGGTCTCCAGAGCGGCCATGACAGCGGTGCTGGTAGTGTCCAGGGCGCTGAGCTGAGTACCAGTGAGTTTGGCGACCTGATCCTTGGTGAGGGCACCTACTTGTGCGGAGTCAAGTGCGCTCATCACGGCAGAGGAAAGTCCGGAGAGGGCTTCTGTGGCCACATCGTCGATCAGATCGGCGGTCAGCATCGCCACGACGTCGGTGGCATCCAGCGTGGCAAACTGACCTGCCGTTAATCCGGCGATTTGGTCAGAAGTCAGCACATCGGCCCGGTTTTTGACAATGTAGTTGAGTTGGTCGCTTCCCAGGTCTGCAATCTGGGTGTCGGTCAGCGAGGCCACCTGGCTATCGGTCATGCCTGCTAGCAGGTCGGTATCGATGCTGCGCAGCTGCTTTTCGGTCAGACCAGCAATCACAGTGGAGTCCAGGTATTGAACTGCAGTCGAGTCTAGGCTGTTGAGCTGCTGGCTGGTGAGTTCCTGGATTTGATCGTCTGTCAGGGCCGCGACTTGATTGCTGGCCAGATTTGCCAGGACAGAAGTGCTCAGGCCTTTGACCTGAGAGGTGGTCAGCGCCGCCACTTGATCGCCGGCCAGGCCGGCAGTCTGGGTGCTGGTTAAGTAGGCGATCTGGCTGGAGCTCAGCCCCGGCAATTGATCGACACTGTCGAGTTCGGCCAAGTCGTCCGATTCCAATGCACCAATCTGCGCAGAGGTCATCTTGGACAGCTGGTCCGAAGTGAGGGAGGCAATCTGAGTCGAGTCGAGGCCATCGATGAAGTCAGATGAAAGCTGACGGAACTGCAGACTGTCAATGCTGGCCACAGCATCACCCAGTCCTACCACATCAGCGGCATCGATGCCGTTGAGTTGGTCGGCGCGAAGGACGCCGACCGCATCGTCGGTCAATGCCCCCAGTTGCGCTGTGCTGAAGGTGCCCATGCCGGCGCTGGTCAACCCCTTGACCTGATCCGAGGTCAACGCACCGATCTGGGCCGTAGTGAAAACCTCCAGAAGTTCAGTGTCCATCCTGTTGAGTTGGTAGGACGTAAAGCCGTCAATCTGGGCAGGATCCATGGCCTGGATGTCTTCAGCTTCCAGTGCATTGATCTGTGCGCTGCCCATGACCTTAATCTGGTCAGTGTCGAGCAGGGCAACCTGGTCCGAGGTCAGAGTGGTGAAAAAACTGGTGCTCAAGCCCTTGATCTGCATCGAGGTCAATCCCGCGAGCTGGTCTGAGCCCATGGCTTGAAGTGTTTCGCTGTCGATGGCATTGAGTTGTGCGGCCGACATGGCGCCGATCTGGGTGCCATCCATGGCCTGAATCTGCGACGAGGTCAGCGCTGCAGCCTGGGCCGTGGTCAGGTATTTGATGCGTGTAGCATCCAGGGCGCCCACCTGTACATCGCTCAGCGCCTGAATCTGATCACTTGTCAGGCCCCCAATCTGTCTGCTGTTCATGGCATTAAGCTGGGTGTCGGTCAGACTGCCAATGTCATCGGTCTCGATGGCCGCGATCTGGCTGGAACTCAGCGTCGCAATTTTGCTGGCAGTGAGGTCCTTGATCTGGTCGGCAGTCAATTTTTCGATGAAATCGGTACTCAATTTTTTCAGTACCGAATTGGAAATGTTATTCAGGTCTTCTGTGTCCAGGCTTTGAATGCCTTCATCGGACAAACCATTGAGCTGGGCCGAGGTCAGTGACTTGACCTGGGTGCTGTCCAAGGCTTTGGTGGCGTCGGCACTCAGGTGATTGAGTTGGGTGCCGCTAAAACCTTTGAGTTGGGCTGTGGTCAGCGCTGCGCTCTGGGTTGACGTCAGCTCCGCCATCTGTTCGGTCGTCAGTCCCTTCAGCTGCGAGGCTTTGAGGGCCACGAGATTGGCTGTCGTGAGGTTGTGCACGGCATTCAGGTCCAGCTTGCTCACTTGGGTGCTGGTCATTGCAGCCATTTGCTCTGTTTTCAGCGAATTGACCTGACTGGAGCTGAGAGCCGAGATGACGTCTGTGGAAATGGTCTTGATCTGTGCAGCAGAGATGCTGCGCAAGGCATCGCTGCCCATCGATACGATGCTCGCCGAGTCTATGTAGCCCAGCTGTGTTCCCGAAAGGGCTGCAACTTGAGAAGTTGTAAGGCTGGCCACCTGGTCACCGGTCAGGCTGCTCAGGAAATCGCTGTTCAAACCACGCAGCTGGCTTGTGGTGATGGCTTGCAGTTGATCGCTGGTAAAGGCGGCAATGACATCGGTGCTGAATTTGTTGAGCTGCACCGCCGTGAAGTTGCCCATGTCAGTGGCATCAAAAGAGCCAATGTGGTCGGTGGTGAACAGGGCCACCTGGTCAGTGGTCAATGCCTTGACCTGTGAGCCGTCCAGTGCCAGAACGCGGTTGTACAGCTCATCATCTCCGGTGGCTGTCAAGGCGGTTTTGTCCAGAGCCTTGACCTGGCTGACACTCAGGGCCTGTATGTCCTCATCCTCCATGGCCGAAATCTGGGCGCTTGTCAGTGCATTGACCTGCGCCGTGCTCATGGCCTTGAAATCGCTTGAAGACAGCCCCTTGATCTGATCTGTAGTCAGCTTGCTGATGTACGTTGGGGTGAATGAGCTGATGGTGGACATGTAAGGCTCCTGAATTGAAAGAGGAGATCTGAAGCGATCGCAGGGGGTCAGCTGCAAGAGGCACTGCCCGGTCATGTACTGATTCGGCGAATGCTCTACTTTCTTTAGCGGGAAATCAGGAAATTCGTTGGATGGGTCCAATTGACTACAGCGGCAAGGTTTTGCCGAGGAAGGGGGTGTGCTGCCGTGAATTCATGGCTCGGAATTTGCTTCGATAGGTAAAAAAACCATGAATGGCCGCACATGAACGCACCTGCCGATTCCTTTCTTGACTCGCCTGACCAGCTTAAAAGCCTCTCACTGGTGGATTTGATGCGCCGGGTGGAGGCCCTGCAATCGCAGTCACGACTTGAAGAAGCCTCTCTGTTGTATGAGCAGTGGCTGGCGATCAGCCAGGACCCGATGCGGTATGCCGCGCTTTACAACCATGGCGCTTTACTGCAGGCGCTGGGGCACATGGCCAAGGCAGAAAACGCCTATATGCAGGCCATAGCTTTGAATGCTCGCTTCGGTCAGGCTTACATCAATCTGGGTTTGATGTACGAAAAATTGGGGTTGCAGGACAAAGCCTTGTCGCAGTGGAGTGCATTTGCAGCCCTGCGATTCACGGTCTCTGGCCTGGACACCGATATGCTGTGTTCGGCCCTCAACCACATCGGTCGCGTCCAGGAGAATAAGAAAGTTTACGATCTGGCGGAACGGGCCTTGCGAGAAAGTCTGGAAATTCAGCCTGACCAGGCAGGTGTGGTCCAGCACTGGATCCACATTCGCCAAAAGGCATGCATTTGGCCGGTCTATCAGCCCTTGCCGGGGTTGAGCATGGCCAAACTGGTCAGATACACCTCGCCCCTGGGCATGCTGGCCATGACCGAAGACCCAGCCATGCAGTTGCTGACGTCCCAGAATTTCGTGCACCGCACCTATGGACAGGATTTCAAGCCGGTCCAGGCCAAAAAACACATGGCCTCGGGTCGCAAAAAAGTGGGCCTGGTGTCTGCCGATTTCCGCGAGCATGCGGTCGGATTTTTGCTGCCCGCATTCATGCAAGGGGTGGACCGAAAAAGCTACGAACTGTATGCCTACGACTTCACCAAAGAAGAAAATACCGCACTGAGAAAAGACCTCAAGCGCAGTTTTGACCACTTTGTCGACATCTCCAGAATGTCGGATGAGCAGGCTGCGCAGCGCATCGCCCACGACGGTATCGATATCCTGATCGACCTTCATGGACTCAGTGCCGGTGCCCGACCAGGCATTTTTGCCCGGCGACCTGCGCCCCAGCAGGGGACCTACCTGGGCTTCATTGGACCGACGGGCATGCCCTGGTTTGATTTTGTGATCGCTGACCGGGATGTCTTGCCCCCAGAGCTGGCCATCTATTTCACCGAGAAGCCCGTCTACATGGATCGGTCATTCATTCCTCTAGACCGCCAGCAAACCCCTCTGCCCGAAGTGGATAGGGCTGCCCTGGGTTTGCCGCAAGACGCCTTTTTGATGGCGGCGTTTGGCAATGTGTACAAGATCACCCCGGACATGTTCCGTGTGTGGATGAATCTGCTCAAGCGGATTGATAACTCCTACCTGTGTTTGATCGACGACAACCCCATTACCGTGCGCAACCTGAAATTGGCTGTGGCACAGGCGGATGTAGACCCTGAGCGTGTCGTCTTCCTTGCACGCACCGATCATCGGACGTTTTGTGCCCGGTTGCGCAATTTCGATGTGTTCCTGGATACCTATCCCTACAACTGTGGTTCTACCACCAGTGATGTAGTCAACGCCGGAGTGCCCATCGTGACCCGCTATGGCCGCACCATGGTCTCGCGCATGGGGTTGAGCATCCTGCGCGAGATCGGCGAGGTCAACAACGCCACAGCCACCTTTGAGGATTACGAGCGCAAGGTGGTGGAAATTGCTTTGCGCTGTCACGCCCGTCCCGACCGCGTGTTTTCTTTGCGCATGGGGCCCTTGCTTAATCAGGCCCTGCATGGCGTGGCTCACCCCGAGCCCGAGCCGCAAGCGCCTGCGATCGCAACGCCACCGCGCGAATCATTGCACCTGAGCCACCTGCGACTGGATCCGGAGACGATCAGCCGTGTTCACCACAGTGGCTGTGCCGTACCTGCCGATGCGGCGCGACATTTCGAACAATTGCGCGGTCATTTGGTCGGGCGACCAGGCGCACACACCGGATTCCTGTCGTTTTTGCAGGAGCAAGAGCTGCGCAGCTGTGGCCTGACGGTCAGCGAACTGGAAAACCACGTTCTGACACACGCCCCGGGCAAAGACGTGCTGATGTTCAACCCCTTCTGGGATATCAGCGCATTTCATCTCAACCCTTTTGTTCTGGCCGACAGGCACGAGTCAGGCGTCCTGGAGGCAGCGCAAGGTTTTGCCAAAAGTCTGAACATCGATGTGGATCTGTCACGCTGGGCCAGCTGCAGTGACACATTTTTGCTGGGGCTTCACTTTGTGGCCCGACGCAAGGTCTGGCTGGACTGGCTCGAAATGGCCGACAGGCTGCTTCGCAGTCATGACCCCATGGTGCAAGCCCACCGTGACACGCTGTACGCCCTTTCAGGCAATTTCATCCTGTTGTCTCAAGCCCCGGTGGTTCATGCGCTCGACCCCTTCAGTCTTTCAGCCATGGGGAAGCAAGAGGGACATAAATGCTTTGAATTGGCCATGGGCTGCGACGCTCTCAAAGCCAGTTACACCCGATCAGGCCATCAGCGCTACCTGGACCAGTTTCAGAAATTGGCCAGTGACGCGCACCCGCTGCTGATGCCCTGACGCCCTCAGATGTTCGGTGGCTCGGGACCGATGCAATGCATCGGTCCACAGGCAACATCGCTCGTTGTGACCGCAAGGTGAGGGCTGCTTTCATGCGGCGATGTCTCGCGTGCGCCAGACCGCACCTCTGTAAGGCAGGAAGTCAGGCGCGGGCTTTGGTCCCCACTTGCATGCGCATGAGCTCGCCCCGGGTCAGGATGGCAGGCTGTCGCCTGGGAGCATCCAGGTCTTGGTAGGCGGAGCGGTCCCAAGGGTGTGCAAATTGGGCGTCGGGGCTTTGCCAGCCGCTTCCGTAGGTTTTGCACAAATAGTCTTCACGGCAGGCGGGGAAGGGCAGTGTTGAACCCATGAACGCCAAGTGTTCGGCGGGAAAGACATCCTGTGCGCGCAGGCTTCTGCGGGCAGAAGGATAGAAAGACATCTGGCCATCCGCTTCTATCAAACCGACAAAAACATCCATGCGGTGACCCTGCGGTGTTCTGACCCAGAGGTGACTGAAGAACACGCCTTCAATTTTGTGGCCATGGTGGTTCAGGTACACGGCCACTTTGTCCAGGGCTTTAGGCAAATTCGGGGTTTCCGGGTGTGCCAGTGCTACCAGAATGTCTATGTCGTCATCGTGCCCGATCAGATCGGCGTCTCGTTGAAAACCCAGAACTGCACCAAAGCCCAAAGCTGTGTTCGGAAACTTTTTCTCCAGCAGATCGGTCAGTTCGGAGGCGGCCTGCAGGTAGGCGCTTTTTTCGTCCAGGCTCCAGTACCTGAATGTTTTTTTCATGCCATGGGCATTCAGTTCGCGTTCGAACTTTTCGGCTAAAAGATTCAGGCTGGCTTTGTGCTGCTGCAGTGCTGCGTTGTCTTCCACCAACTTGAGGGATTTGGCGTATTCACCGTGCAACATCGTCTGGATGAAGTTCAGCAGCAGCCGATCGGTGCTGCTGTGGGTCAGCATGTTGCCGATGCTTTCGAGCAGTTGATTTCTGCGTTCGATGCTGTTGTGAAAGACCACCCAATTGTCTGGCTCTGCCCGCGCATTGTGCATGCAGACCCATTGCGTGCTGGTTTCCGGTGCTTGGGTGTTTTGAACGGTCAAACCTGCAACCTGCACCGTGTCATCGTCGATATCAACGCGGATGGCGCCTGTGCCTTCTTCCAGGGACAAGCGGTAAGCTGACTCGTCCAGATATTGCCTTCCTGGGCCAAAAGGGCGGATGCTCAAAGCTGGCGAAGCGGCACTGACCAGTAGGCGAAAAGCACGCGGGTGTGCATCTTCGGAGCAATGCGCGTCGATGGCCTGGCGCACCATCGGGATGTCAGGGTATTCACTGCGCCACGCCTGCTCCAGGCCGAGGATTTTGGCCTTCACGAGCAGACCTTGTGAACCAACAGCCGGGCAACGTGTGCGTCGTCGGAACGGTATTTGGCCATGCCTGTGCCCTGGGTGATGTATTCGATTTTTCCCGGGAAATCCCGGGTGATTTGTTGCGTCAGCTTCTCGAGATCGATGTAGCGACGGTAATGGGCGTCTGTGACTTTTTGCCTGTACTCGTCTTCCAAAGTCCTGAACTCAAGGGCTAGCACGTCCTCAGATTGCATGCTGGTAAAGGCGAATTTCAGAAAGGCTGTTTGTTCCAAAGGGGTGATTGCGTGGAGGAAGAAGCGTGAATAAATGACTTTTTTGAGCCCGGCAATGCGCGTGAGTGTGTCCCTATCATTGGGCAGGTTGGTCACGTTGGCGTGCTTGAACTCGTGTTTCTGGGGGCTGCGGTCAAACACCTGAATCCGTTCTCGGCAGTGTTCAATGGCTGTCCTGGAGCCGTCAATTCCCAGTGTGTCGTGTCCCAGCTGTGCAAAAAACAGCGTGTCCCTGCCATTGCCGCAACCCACGTCAACCACCAATGGGTGTGAGGTGTATTCGCTGGCGATGAATGCTGCAAACTGCGAGGGCGCTTGGGTTTTGAAGTCGCGTGGTGCAAAGTAATACTGATTCCAGTAAGCCTCGCGTTGGCCGGACGGGTCTGCCGTCATGGCAGGTTCGGTCTGAATGCGGTTGGACCCGGGAAGGTGTTGTCCGAACGGGGAAATGGTGTGGTGCATACAGAATCTCCTGGGTCTATTGAGTTGGTGAACTGGATCTTTGGGCGAACTGGCCGTGGTGATGTCGACCACGAATGTGTGCTTAACCCTGTGCGCGTTGGATGGCCCCAGTGGCTTCGTTGGTGGCCAGCTTGACCGCGTGGATGGCCACTTCGTAGGGGTTGTAGAGCGTGGACTGAGGTTCGTCCGCGAAATTGCTTCGGCGCATGCCGGTGTCGGTGCGACCTGGAACCACGCAATTCACGCGGATCCCATCTGCCTGCCATTCCTCGCTCAGGCCCTGGGTCATGTTGACAATGGCGGCCTTGGTGGCGGAATACACCACGTAATCCGAACGTCCCCGGGTGTAGGACGAAGACGCAAACTGCAACAAGGTTCCACGGCTGGCCTTGAGGGCGGCGTAGCTGTATTTGGCGATCCAGAGCGCACCTTGAAGGTTGATGGCCACCTGTTGGGCTACATCCTGGTCGTCTTGCTGGGCCAATGGGCCTTTGCTGAGTAAACCCACTGCATTGACGACCACATCCAGGCCTCCCAGCTCGGCCGCAGCATCCGAGACGGCTTGTTGAACTGCAAGTGCCTGAGCCACATCGCAGCCATTGCTGCGGCTGCGGCTGATCACTCGCGCACCGGCTGCATCCATGATGTCGGCCATGGCCTTGCCGATGCCGGCGGTACCGCCAAAGATCAATACCCGCTTCCCTCGGACATCCACGCCGGGTTGGTCGATCTGAAACTCGGCCTGTCTCAGCCGGAACATTTCATCGGCCAGGATCATGTCCACCGGGTTGGTGATTTTGAAGTTTTCCTCATGTCCCTGAACGATGCGCACCTTGCCCAAAGGGTTGCAGTGCAGGTAGATGCCGCAGTCGTCGGTGAAATGGTTCAGCTTGTCTTCGCCCACTTCTTCGTAGCACGACAGCAGGGTCTGGTAGCGAAATGCTTGGGGAGTCTGCCCGCGCAAAATGTGTTTGCGGTCGGGAATGGACTGGATGTAACCATCTCGCTCGACCACGATGGTGTCGGTGGCCGCAATGGCAACATCCACAGCCTCGTGGCGTTCCAGGGCCTTGAGGACGTCCAGAATGATCTGACCACTGACAAAGGGGCGGGCTGCATCGTGAATCAGCACGCCGTCGGGTTGGAAAGGAAGCAGAGCCCGCAGCCCTTCGAGAGTTGAGGCCTGGCGCGAGCCGCCACCAGGAACAATCATGGTGTTGGGCTCTTGCGCCAGCATGCCGCAAACCTGGGCCATGGCGTCAATGGGGGCAACGATCACGATCATGGCCTTGGGCATCTGCTTGCGCAGTGCCTCATAGCTGTGTACCAGCACAGGTTTGCCGGCAATGCGGATGAATTGCTTGGGCTGGTCGCCGCCCATGCGGGAGCCCATGCCTCCGGCAAGCAAGATGGCTGCTGTGTTTTTACGCATGTTGCACCTCGGGTGAATCCAATGGCACCTTGAAAGGAGTGGCGGCGAAACTTTGCCGTTGACCGGAAAAACCGGAACAAACAGGTAAGTTCTTGCCGTTGCTTTTTGTCCTGAGGTTGTAAGCAAAAGTTGAGCCAATTCCCGTCTCGTCAGACAGGCGATGCGGTGTCGCTGACTGTTTGTCGTCAGGCGGCGCGGTTGGTGTGGGAAGTGACCGGCTGGAGTTTTGTGCTGTTGAAGTGGTTGGAAGTTCGGCTTGTTGGCGTGGGTTTTGCTTTCGACGCAAGAAACAACCAGCAACGGACAACGCTTGCCGCGTTTGGAGAGCCCCATGAAACTGAGTATCGAGATGCACCGTACCTTGGCCTTGCTCAATGCCGCCTTGCTCAAAGGTGACGAGCAGGCCCTGGAAAACGCCTTTGTCGGGGTCGATATCAACGAGTTGTTGTCCCAGTCCACGATTGCGGTGGTGCGCGGCCTGGGCAAAGGTCCATTGGTGGTGCTGCTCTGTACGCTGGCCACGCATAACGATGTCGATGTGGCCGATGCCCAGCGGTGGCTGGGGGCCTACCAATCGATTGCCCGCAAGCAATTGCAGCCCGGGCTGACCGAATTGTCGACACGGCATGTGCGTCGAATGGCGTCTGAAACCTTGATCAGACAGCAGTCCGTGCAAGCATCGCAACTGCGTGCGACCAAGATCAAGGGCTCTGCCCAGGACTGGCAGGAGGCCATGGAGCTTCTGATAGACCACAAGGACTGGTCTTCAGCCCTGACCTTATTGAAGCATTTGGGCGAGCAGTTGACCGAAACCGAAATCTGGGTGCGCATTTCCCATTGCCTGTCTTCGCGCCATCCCTTGTATGTGGAACGCTCGGGACTGGCTCAGGTGGATGTGGATTACAGAGCGCTGTCGGCACTGTATGAATTGTGTGCTGATGCAGCTCGCAAAGCCAAGGTGAGTGATGTTCAAAAGGCCTTGGTCCATTTGTCGGCCAGTGCGCTGGAAACCGCTGGTGATTACGTGGCGGCGGCGGCCATTTTGGATAAAACAGATCCCCAAAGCCAATCGGCGGCGGTGCAAATGGATGTGTCCCGTTGCCTGTGCAAGCAGGGCGATCAGCTGGCGTCGATTGAGCGCCTGGACCGTGTCATTGGCTTGCTGCTGGACAGTCAACTTGGTCATGGGCAGGCTGCTTTGCCGACTGATGCGCTGGAGGCCAATCAGCAAACCCGTCCCGGTGACGAAGGGGCTAGCAAAACCTTTGATCTGAAAAAAGCCAACAAGGCGCTCAGTGACCTCAGTCAGATGGCCACTGCCAAAGGTACGCCTGTGTTCCTGGTGTCAGGTACTTTGCTGGGGTGCATTCGTGAGGGTCAGCTGCTGTCTCACGACAAAGACATCGACGTGGGTATTGTGGGCTGGGAAAACCAATACGCCCTGTGCATGGCTCTGCAGGAAAGCGGGCTGTTCACAGTATCTGCACAGTACCTCAAAGGCAAAGACACCTACTACATTCCCATCTGCCACAACGCTACAGGCATGTGGATCGACATTTTCGTCTACCACCCCCAAGGGGAGCATTGGGTCACGGGCGTGGATTTCTTCTTTGGGTACCGCCAGACTTTCGCGTTCACTCCCTTCGAGCTCAAGACGGTCGATTTTTTGGGTGCGGACATGAACATTCCGGTCAACGCCGAACTCAATCTGAGCGAAAACTACGGGCAGTGGCGTACACCGGACCCGCTGTACATCTCTCACCTAGAGTCGCCCTCCACGATGAACAAGGGCGCCTTGCCCTACATGTTGACGGCACGCATGGCGACCATTTCGGCCTTGTCTGCGATGTCCTCACTGTCCTATGACAAGCAGGCCAAAGCATTCAAGAAACTGCGCAAGGTGCTGGCGCTGATGCGCGAACACCAGCATCGCGCCGGAGGCATGTCCGATGCGCTGATGGAACGTCTCACCGACTGCCTTCAGCTGGAAGCAGACGCCTACCAGGCGGTGTGCGCCTGATTCGCCAGTCCAGCTGAAAACCCTTTGGGGTTCAGCGCAGCAATGCCAGCACGTAAAAGGGTTGCTGGTTGGCCTGTGACAGCATTGCCGAGCCGGCCTGATCGAGAATCAGTGCCTTGGCCATGTCAGCTGTCGCTTGCGCGTAGTCCGCATCCATGATGCGGCTGCGAGATGCATCGCTGTTGAGCGAGACACTGGCCGCGTTGTCGGCTGCGTAGGTCAGGCGGTTCATCATGGCCCCCCACTTGCCCCGCTCTGTATCAATTTGCTTGATCGCATTGTCAATCAACGACAGACTGCTGATGGCGTTGTCAACAGAGTCGATGCTGTTGGAGCCATCCAGTGCGGTTTGTATGTCACCACTGTCTAGTGACGCCAAGGGCAACACGATGTTGTCATCACTGGAAGGGCCGACATGAAATGAAATGTCGGTGGAGCTGCCCGCACCTTTGTCGAGCAGGATCATTCCGTTCCAGGAGGTGTTGCTGATGCTGTTGCCGATTTGTGTCTGCAACTCGGCAAACTCGAGTTGCAGCGCATCCCTGCCGTCCTGATCGTTGCTGTCATTGGCCGACTGAATGGCCAGTTCGCGCATGCGTTGCAGCATGTTCACCATCTGGCCGGAGGCCCCGTCAGCTGTTTGCAGCATGGAGATGCCATCGTTGGCATTGCGGATGGCCTGATTGAGACTTCGTACCTGGGTGCCCAGTTTGTTGCCAATGGCCAAGCCCGCTGCATCGTCGGCGGCCGACTGGATGCGCAGACCTGTAGACAGCTGTGCCATCGATTTGTCCAGGCTGCGCTGGGTATTCGTTAAGGCGTGCTGCGCCGCGATGGATGCGACATTCGTATTGATGACTGTGCCCATGTTGACCTCCAGGTGCATTGGGTGCCAAGCCATTGCTGCGAGGGACTTTCGCAGCAATGGCTTTGGCCGGGGCAAATTTCTTCAGAACAAAAAGCCCTGAACGGGCTTTTTGTTTTGGAAGCCATTGCGGTAATCAGCGCAGGAGCGACAGAACCGATTGCGGTGCCTGGTTGGCCTGAGCCAGCATGGCGGTGGCCGCTTGCGAAATGATCTGCGTTCGCGCCAGCTCGGTCGTGGCGGTGGCGTAGTCGGTGTCCTGGATGCGGCTGCGAGATGCCGAGGTGTTTTGCGACACGTTGGTCAGGTTATCGGCTGCATAGTTCAGGCGGTTGATCTTGGCACCCAGACCTGCTCGGAAAGTGTCGACGGTCTTCAGGGCGGCGTCGATGGTGCCGATGGATGTTTTTGCTCCACTGGCGGAGGTCAGCGACAGTCCACTGATACCCAGTCCGCTGGCTGCTGCGGTCATATTCTGGAAGGACACCGTGATGGCTTCATCGGCGCTGTTTGCACCAACCATGAAGTTGGCTGCAGAGCCGCTAGTGAACTTGCTTCCGTCCAAAAGTTTCATGCCGTTCCATGTGGTGTTGCTGGCAATGCGGGTGATTTCCTCGCTCAGCTCAGTCACTTCAGCAGTCAGGGCCGATCGGTCACCAGATGTGTTGGTGTCGTTGGCAGCCTGCACAGCCAGTTCACGCATGCGCTGCAGCATGTTGGTGATTTCCTTGGTCGCACCCTCAGCCGTCTGGATCATGGAGATGCCGTCGTTGGCGTTGCGCACAGCCTGGTTCAGGCCGCGGATCTGCGAAGTCATCTTGTTGCTGATGGCGAGGCCGGCGGCGTCGTCAGCGGCGCTGTTGATGCGGCTGCCGGTGGACAGCTGTTCCATGGCCTTGTTCATGGCGCGGCTGTTGACGGTCATGGCGTTCTGGGCCACGAGCGATTTGACGTTGGTGTTGATGACGGACATGGTCTTACTCCTTGAAGAGAATTTTCAAAAGGTTGGCAGGGACCCGAAGGGAGTAGGACCTGCCTGGTCTCACAGAAACCCTGTGATGAATTCCTGTTGTTTTGTGAATCGGTGTCTGCCGGAATTACTTGAGCCCACAGGTCTCAAATTTTTTCGTCCTGCAGCAAGCCTTTGATGTCTTGCATGTTCTCGGCCAAGCGCAGCACAGTCTCGTCAGGGATCTGGCGGATCACATCACCGCTGGCGGTGCGCACCTTGACCACAATGTGGTTCGATGCCTCGTCCACCGAGAAGTTCAGGTTATAGGTGTTCTTCTTGACCTGTTCGTTCAGGCGCTCGATGGCCTGCTGCAGTTCCCTGCGGGATGTTTCCGGGTCATTGCGCTGCGGCTTGCTTGCTGCTGCTTCTGCTTTGCTGGGTGCAGGGTGTTCCTGAGGTGCAGGCGCGGCAGCCTTTACCGGCCGTGCGGCGGCCGGCTCCTGCCCTGCCGGCACCTGTGCCAAACGTGCTGAAGATATGTCGTTGCTCATGATGGGTCCTTTCCAGGTGGCGGCCGCTTCATGCCGAGGTGGAAGTGGAGGGATCGCATGATCCGAAAACGGCTTGTCTTTGGTTTCGACCCTGCGGCGCAAAACTTGAGACTTTTTTTCAATTGAGGCTTTTGGTTTTCAGCACTTGCCCTCCCATGAAGTACCAAAAATTCAAAAAAACCAACAATGCGTTAATTTTGATGTTTAAAGTGGCTGTGAAGCACCTATACTGGTACAACAGCCCACTGTCAGTGGCGGGACTGGTTCGAATTCGATGAGGATCCATGTTTTCGTTGTTCAAAAGCCAACCCACGCAGCAAGACTTGCAAAAGCGGGCCAAAGAGGCTTACGAAAAGGTCATTGGCTTGACGGCGGACACCATGGAGGCGCGCAGTCTTCGGCGCGGCATGGCACTTTTGTGCTGTGCCCACCTGGACAAAACCTTCATCGCCGGGGCTGAGCGAACGGCCGACTGGCAGCAGATGGCCGCCTTTGCCGCGGCCAAGGGCACCGAAACCCCACCATTGCCCAAGGCCAGCTGCTTCCAGCGGGTGCGTTCGGGCACCAATGACATCTGGGTTTACCTGCCCGAGGAATTTTCGGAGCGTGCTTTCATGTGCGGCTCCAAATACCAGCGCACCGAGCTGAGCATGGAAGCCGCCATTGAAGCCATGCAGCAACTGGCCGACCAGATCTTCCGATTCGAGCTCGGCATGGAGGGTTCGCTCCTGGTGCTCAAGTTCCTGCGCCAGGAGCTCAGCGCTGCCGAGATGAAGTCCGACGTGCAGGAAGATGTGAGCGGCTTGCCATTGGACTGATCCTGAGGCGTGCCCCGCTGCGCTCGCAATGAGCGCAGCCATTGGCGGGAACTGTCCCAGCCTTGTCATGGTGGACGTCGAAAACCGCAGACTAACTCTGGCAAGCCCCTACAAATTGCTAGAATTAATAACGTTTACTTTTAGCAGTTTCTTGGTATGAACCTCCAGAATCTTTCAATTCGAGCCCGGCTGGCCCTGGGCTTCGGCGTGGTCCTTGTTTTGCTGATGGCCATTGCGGCCATTGGCTATGTGGAATTGGTTCAGGTGAGCAAGAACACCGAGGTCATCGTGCAGGACCGTCTGCTCAAGGTGAGCCTGGCGCAGAACATTGAAAATGAAATCAACACCCAGTCTCGGGCGCTTCGCACAGCCATGATCGCCCGCAGTGAGCAAACGGTGGAGGCCGAGTTGCAAAAGGTCGAGCAGTCTGCGCCGGAGGTCCAGGCAGCCATGGATCGGCTGGAGTCGATCACCCGCTCTGAAGCCGGCAAGCAGGCTTTGCAACGTGTCAAGGCCGCGCGGGCGGCCTTCAAGGAAGAAGAGACCGTCATGCTGGGCTTGATCCGCGAGGGCAAGTCCGAGCGGGCGCGTGATGAGTTGCTCCACCGCCTGATCCCGCTGCAAAACGAATACATCGGCAGTGTGGAAGCGCTCGCGCATTTCCAGAAAAAAGCCATCGACGATGCGGCGGCCGAGGCTGCTGAAGCTGCGGCCACGGGCGAGCGTTTGGTCGTGGTGCTGTCTGCCGGGGCATTGGTGTGTGCGGTGCTGGTGTCTGCTGCCATCAGCCGGTCGGTGGTCCAGCCCATGTCGGCTTTGCGCAGTGTCATGAAAGAGGTGGCGCAGACGTCCGACTTCAACCGCCGCACCACGGTGACCGGCCGCGACGAGGTGGCAGAGACCTGCCAGGCCTTCAACGATTTGCTGCAGGTACAGCAGCTGGCACTGCATCAGGTGGGGCAGGCGGTGTCGGCCATGGCCAATGGCGATTTCGGTCAGGCCGTGACCGCGGACCTGCGTGGCGATTTGCAGACCGTGAAACAGGCGATCAACCAGAGCGTGGCCAGCATGCAGACCACCATGGCAGCCATCAATACCGCCATGCAGTCGCTCTCGGATGGCCGCTTCAATGTGCAGTTTGACGCGCAGGTGCGCGGCGAATTCAGACTGACACTGGATCTGGCCCAACAGGCCATGGACCAGCTCCAGCGCATGATGGGCGATGTCGGGCGTGTCATGGGTGAAGTGGCTCAGGGCCAGCTGCAGGTGCGGGTGCAGGCCGATGCGAAAGGTGATCTGGATGTCCTCAAGCGCAACATCAACGACTCCCTGAGCGTGCTGTCCAACACCCTGCTGCAGATGCGCGAGGGCACCCAAAGCATCGCAGCCCAGTCCAGCCAGACCAACGCCGCCGTGTCGCAGATCGCCTATGGCGCGCAGACGCAGTCGCACGCTGTCGACCAGGTTTCCTCTGCCTTGCGTTCGGCGGCGCAGGCCATTTCGGACATTGCACACAACACCGAGCAGGCCAGCCAGCAATCGCGCGAATCGGTGATCCATGTGCGCAGTGGCAAGGACAAAATCGCCGAGATGATCGATGTGGTCAACCGCATCGCCCAGAATTCGCAAAAGATCAGCAAGATTTCCGAGGTCATCGAGCACATCGCCTACCGCACCAACTTGCTGAGTCTGAACGCGGCCATCGAGGCCGCGCGCGCAGGCGAGCAGGGCAAAGGTTTTGCCGTGGTGGCTGACGAGGTGGGCAAGCTGGCCATCAGTTCTGCCGACAGCACCAAAGAGATCACCATGCTGGTTCAGCAGGCGGCCACAGAGGCGCAGCGCGCGGTGGCCACCGTGGCAGCGGTGCAAAAGGACATGGATGCCATCGAGTCGGGCTCAACCCATGCGGATAGCATGCTGCGCCGAGTTTCGGTTGCGGTGGAGGAGCAGAGCACCGCGGTGCGGGAGATCGATGCCAATGTGGCCAGTCTGGGCCAGGTCGCCGCTGGCAATGCCGACACCTGCGAGGAGTTGACCGCCACGGCCCAGGAGCTGGCCAGGATTGCGAGTGCCAGCGAGCGCTCGTTGGCCCGGTTCTCTTTCTGAACGGCCGGATTCAGCCCGGCTGGAACTCCACCGGGTGCCGCAGGCGGTAGGAGTGCCTTTCGTCTGGCGGCTCGACCCACACCGCATCCAGCAAAAGCTGCGCGCGCGACTGGATGCCCGGTAACGGGCGCCAGTCTCTGGGACCAGGCGTGCGCAGGCCCAACACCTCATTGACCTGCAGCATCACTGGCGCCGACGCATCGTCACTGGCGTTGTAGACCACGCCAAAGCCACGGGTGCAGGTTCTGGGGCGTCCCAACACCTCGCCCAGGTCCATCAGCGCGATGATCTGGTCACGCCATGCGACATGGGCATCGGCCTGTGTGACCATGCCCTCCAGGGTCGTGACCTCATGCACCTGCAACGCCGGCAGGAGCACATGGATGTCTTCGACCTTGACCTGGAGGTACTGGGGCATGGGGCTTATGCCAGCTGCGGCAGGTGATGGGGCGTTTGCAGGTTTTCTGCCAGCCTGTACAGGGCAGCGCCATCCAGGATGAGCACAACCCGACCATCGCCCAGGATGCTGGCACCGCCCACACCGGGCAGTGCTGCCAGGCGCGGATGGATGTCTTTGGTGAACAGCTCCTGGCGCCCGACGAATTCATGCACCGAAACGCCCAGTGTGCGTTGACCGTCGTTGAGCACCACCACGTAGCGGTGGTCTTCGTCTGGTGCCGTCGGAAAGCCCAGGATTTCCTCGAGCCGAACGATCGGCAGGAAATTGCCACGCAGCAAAATCGCGGTGCGTCCCTTGACCGTCTGGTATTCGGACGGTGCCACTTCCACCAGTTCGGCCACATAGCGGCCCGGAATCGCCAGTGTCTGGTGGGCGGCGTTGACCAGCAGAACCTCCTGCACCGCTGCCGAAAGGGGCATCTGCATGGTGAAGGTGGTGCCTTTGCCCACTTCGGAGTCCAGGTGGATGCTGCCACCCAGGCGCATGACGTTGGTACGAACGACGTCCATGCCGACGCCGCGCCCGGAGGTTTCGGTGACCACATCGGCGGTGCTGAAGCCCGGCCTGAAGATGAAGCTCAGGATGTCTTCCTTGCTCAACTGCTGGCTGTCTTCTTCCTTGATCAGGCCGCGCTCGACGGCTTTGCGGCGCACGCGCTCGGGGTCGATGCCCTTGCCGTCGTCACTGACGCGAATCGCAATGCGGCTGCCTTGCTGAATGGCCTGGATGCGGATGACGGCTTCTTCGGACTTGCCCGACGATTGGCGTTCCTGCGGGGTTTCGACCCCGTGATCGGCGCTGTTGCGCACCATGTGCAGCAAGGGGTCGGCCAGCGACTCGACCATGGCCTTGTCGATCTTGACTTCCTGACCGGTCAATTCCAGACGAATCTGTTTGCCCTGCGCCTGCGCCAGATCGCGCACCATGCGCGGGAAGCGCTTGAACACCAGCTCCACCGGCACCACGCGCAGGCCCATGACGCTGTCCTGCAGGCGTGAAATGGCGCCCTGGATCAGGGCATCGGTTTCATGCAAGCGGCGCAGCTGATCGTCCAGCGCGTCGGCGAGTTTTTGCACTTCTGACAGGACTTCGTCCGCATCCCTGCCTTGGCCTTCCTGACCTCGCCGCATCCGGTGCAGGCTGTCGCGCACACGGTGGTCCCCAATGATGTGGGCCAGTTGGCCACGCACCAGCACCATTTCGCCGATCTGGTTCATGAACTGGTCGAGCATTTCGCCCGGCACGCGGATCACGTTCGATGAGGTGCTGCCAGCGGCAGCGGGGCTGGATGCGGCTCTGGGGGCCGCCGCTGGGGCAGCGGCAGGCATGGCTTGCGCTCTGGCGGGTTCGACCGCAGCCTGCTCGGCGTTGCTTGCAGCGGGGCTTGCGGCTGCAACCGGGGCTGTTGCGGCAGGTCTGGGCTTGTTCTGGTCCTTGCCGAGTTCGCCCAGCAATTGGATCCAGCCGGAGCCGTTGTCGATGGCCGAGAGGTCCTGCTCGATGGCCGCTTTGCTGCTCTTGGAGATGAACAGCATCTCGTACCAGCTCAGGTCGTTCTCGATCAGGGTGCGGTTGGTGATAACGCGGCCTTTTTCATGCACCCAGGCCAGAAAAGCCGAGGCCACGGCTTCGGACGATTCAAGGTGGGCCTTGACCAGGTAGGCGTGGGCGCCGCCCTGGATCAGCTCCATCAGCTCTCGCGTGTTTTCCGGTGACAGCAGCTCGGACAGCTCCTGCGGGATGTTCATCGAGGCCACGAACTGGCGTACCGCGTCCACCGGGGTGTCGCCAGCATCATCGTGCGACCAGAGGTAGTCGCGGATGCGTTGCTGCAGGCGCTCTTCGGCGCTTTGCAGTTGGGGCTGGCGCAGCGGCATGCGGCCGGTGGCGTTGAGCAGATCGCGGATGAACTGCAGTGCATCGCGCGAGAGCGTGATGACTTCGCTGTAGATGCCCATCTGGTTGCGGCCGGCGCGGGCAAAGGCGTCCACCAGCAGCAAGGGAATGTCGGTGCGCGACTGGGGGTAGAGCGAAGACAGGTAGCTGTGGACGCGTGAAAAGCGCTGTGACAGCAGGTTGGCGATGTCTTCGTCCTGCGTGTCGCCGGGGGCCTCGAGGGTGAGCAGCAGATCTTCCACCTGGCTCAGCAGGTGCAGCAGGTTGTCCTTGAGCGTGCGGGCCAGCACTTTGGCCAGCGATTCGCCACCAAGGTCGACCCCGGTGGTTTCGCCCAGGGTCTTGAGGTCGTCGAGGAAGGCGACGATCACGTCGACCATGCGCTCGCCATCGCTTTGGCTGATCTGGTCGGAGACCGGCAGGGCCAGCAGGATTTCCTCGATGCGGGCGTTCAGTCCCGCATAGCCCAGGTTGTTGGAAGCCTTGAGCATCCAGCTCAGGGGTTTGCGGATGTCGTTGGCCACCGCCAGAATCTGTGCAGGCTCCTGTCGAGCCGCGATCGAATTGGCCAGCCGCTCCAGAATCGGCAAGCCGTTGCTGACCAGGCGCAGGAACACCACCTGGCGGTTGTCGGTGGTGCCGTCGGCGGCTTTGGTCGGTTCGCTGGCGCGGGGCGCTGCAGGCGCGGCTGTCACGGCGGGTGCAGGGCTGGGGGGCGGCTCGACAGCAGCGGCAGGGACCTCTGCGGGGGGCTCGGCCACAGGCGCTGGCGGGGGGGCGGCTGGGGCGGGTGCAGCAGGCACAGCCGGCGCGGCCTGCACGGTACCGCCCTGGCTCACGGCTCGGAAAGCGTGCTCCAGCTCCTTGAGCAGATCGAGTGGCTTGTCGCCATCGGCGCGCTCGCTGACGGCCTTGTCGCGCAACACCTTGATGGCGTCGAGTGAGCGCAGCAGCAGATCAACCGTGGCCTTGTCGAGTGCCGCGGTGCCGTCGCGCACCAGACCCAGCAGGTCTTCAGCCCGGTGGGCGATGGCTTCAAGCGCGCCAAGCTCCATGACCCTGCTCAGGCCCTTGAGCGAATGGAAAGCCCGGAACAGACCGGACACTTCTTCGGCGTTCAGCGCCTGGGCGTCGGCCTTGACCAGCAGGGACTCGATGCTCTCGATGTGCTCTTCAGTCTCGACCGCATACTGGGCCCATATGGTTTCTAGAAAATCATCGGACATGCCTGGCCTCCTTCAGTCTCGTCAACAGACGCAGCAGCACGGCCTTAGAGGCCGAGCACCCGACGGGAGGCGGTCACGATTTCGTGCCCTTTTTTCGCATTCAGGTCCAGGCTCATGGCGCCAGAGGGCTTGGCAATGACTTCGGCTGCGCCGAACTTGCGTGCCTCGACCGCTTGCGGAGAACCGGCCTGGGCCACCGAAGACACGATGATCACCGGCACTTTGCTCAGCAGTCGCAGACGCTTGAGGCATTCGATGCCATCCATGTGCGGCATTTCAATGTCCAGCAGCACGAGATCCGGGGCCATTTCCTTGATTTGCTGCAGTGCCTCGAGCCCGTTGGTGGCCTCGCCGGCCACTTCCAGATCCGGGTCGGACGTGACAATGCCCCGCAGCAGCGCGCGCATGACAAAGGAGTCATCAACGATCAGTATTCTTTTCTTGGTCATGTTGCGTTCTCGGGTCAAGCCGTGGGGTGAAGTGAAGATGATAAGGGGCGGGCAGCGCACAGCCGTGACAGGCGCATGCCCAGTTCTTTGGGGCCGAGCACGGCACTGGCGAGGCCCGCATTGATGGCGGAGGCCGGCATGCCGTCGACGATGCAGGTTTCGGGTTCCTGGACCAGCACAGCAGAGCCTTTGCGAGCCACCAGGTCCTTGGCACCCAGCATGCCGTCACTGCCCATGCCGGTCATGACCACCGCCACGATCGCGCACGATGTGCTGGCGGCCGAGCGGAACAGCACATCGGCATTGGGGTGGATGTTGGCGTGCGGATCGGGTTTCTCGTAGAGCATGAGTTTGCCGGGAAAGGGCTCGCGCACGACCACGTCGGTGCCGCCCTTGGCGATCACCACCATGCCAGGTTTGAGTTCCAGCGACTCGGTGCTTTCCAGCACGTTCAGGCCGGTTTCGTTGCGCAGGTGCGAGGCGAAACCGCTGGTGAACATGGGCGGCATGTGCTGGGCCACGACCATGGGGCAGGGCAGGCGGCCCATGCTTTTGAGCACTTGCGGCAAGGTGGCCGGGCCACCGGTGGAAATGCCCAGCACCACCAGACCGACATTGGGTTGTTGTGCCACCGTGCGCAGCACGGGTCCGGCAGACAGTGCAGGGGCAGCAGATGACACGCCTGCTGCGGGACGGGCCAGATTTTTGAGGGCGTTCACCCGGCTGCGCTTGCGCGCCCAGTAGCGCAGTTTTTCGACCAGCTCCTGGCCGATCTTGACGATGTCCAGCTGAACAAACGATGACTTCTTGGCAATGAAGTCGACAGCGCCGAGTTCAAGGGCGCGGATGGTGGTGACCGAATTGCGCTCGGTCAGGCTGCTGAGCATGATGATGGGGCAGGGGCTGTGGGCCATGATCTGCCGGGTGGCTTCAAGACCGTCCATCACAGGCATTTCGACATCCATCGTGATCACATCGGGCTTGAGGCTCTGGGCCATCTCGACGCACATCTGCCCGGTCTTGGCCTCGCCCACCACCTCAATGTCAGGCTCGCTCTCGACCATCTTGCGGATGGCGATCCGCATGAAGGCCGAGTCGTCGGAGATCAGCAGCCGGATCATATGCGGGTCTCGTTTCGCACGTACCAGGGGCCACCTTTGCCCAGGCGGGACTCGAAATACTCGGGGGCGAGCATTTGCACGGAGGCCCCCAGCACCAGTACACCACCGGGCGCGATGGCGCGCGCCAGCATTTGCTGGACCGCGCGTTTGACGGGGTCTTCGAAATAAATCAGCACGTTGCGGCAGAAGACCAGATCCATGCCCATGACCGGAGGGCGGGTGTTCATGAGGTTGAAGCGCTCAAAGCGGCAGCTTTGCCGGATCCACTCACGGATCTTGTAGTAGTTGACGCCCGGCATGGCGTTCGCAGGCGCGATCTTGACGTCTTCGAACATGCTCTTCCAGTCGCCCGGCAGGTTGCGGAAAGAGCCCATGCCCAGATCGCCATAAATGGCTTCGCGCGCGGTGCGCAGCGCCTGGTTGGAAATGTCGGTGCCCAGCACATACAGGCCCCAGCCGAATTCGGGCACGAGCTTGCCTTCAAACAGGCGGGCATGGCCGGCCTTTTGCATGCCGCGCAGGCAGGAAAACGCCAGGTCGTAGACTTCTTCGCCAGTGGAGCTGGCTGCTGACCAGACCTGCAGCTGTTGCTTGGCTTTGCGCAGATTCAGAAGGTGCGGCAGAACGTCGTCCTGCAACATGCCCATCAGGTCCGGGTCACGGCAGAAATAGGTTTCGTGCACCGTCAGGTTTTCCACCAGCGACTGCCATTCGGAGTGTTCCGGAGAGCAGCTGTTCATGCTTTGCACCCAGTCGCGCAAGGTGGTGATGGGCATGTCCTTGAAGATGCGCACCAGCTTGCGTTCGACCAGCGTGCCGGGTTTGATGCCAAAGCGGTTTTCAACACCGGCCATCAGTTCGCTGATGAGTCCCAGCAAAGCGGGCGACTCCGGGGCATCCGCTGCCCTGAGGTCCAGCCCGATGGGCGGTGTTGCGGCCGCGTTGAAACTTGGCGCAGGCGTGGCCGCGGACAGGGCTTTGGCTGTGTCCACGGCCGTGCGCATCTGCGAGAGAAGGTGGTTGACTTTTTTGGTATTGGACATAGCACTCAGCTCATGGTTTGCCGGGCCGCCATGGCCAAAGGTTCCAGTGTCAGAAGCGACACCAGCTCACCATCGAGCTTGCCTACCTCATTGAGGTAGTCGTTGCTCTGGTTGCGCACGGGTGTGATGTGGCGTTCTTCAATTTCGATCACGCGTTCGATGCGGTCCACCACCAGTGCCCAAGGCTCGCCATCCACCCGCACTACCACATACGAGGAGGTTTCTACAGGCGTCACACCCAGCATGCTTCGAAGATCGACCACGGGGGCGATTTCCCCCTTGATCTGGATCACGCCAGAGAGGTTCTTGTCGCCTTCAGGCAGGTCAATGCCGGGGCTGTACTCTTCCACGCGATCGATGGCGCCCAGCGCAAGCGCGCAGCGTTCCGTGCCCAGCCTGAAAGACAGCATGCGTCGGACAGTGGAGGCGGACTTGTCGGCATGTTGGGTCATGTGGGCGGTGTGTTGTGTCAGGAACCGGCGGTAGCGGGCCATTGTTTCGGAAGAGAGCAGGCCGGACATGGACAGCAGTCCCGTCATGTGGCCTTGACGGCTTGCTGCACCATTGAGCCAGCCTTCGAGCTGGCTGTCGCTGGCGCCACCAATGGCCTGTACGTCTTCGCGGGCGTAGCGCTCGATGCCCAGGATCGAGGCGGCGGCCAGACCCAGCAGCAGGCCCTGCACATTCACCACCAGCACGAAACGCGGGTTCTGGTTGACAGGACGTCCCAGCAGACCGGCCAGCGAGACCACCAGCAATGCCTGCCCGCGCAGTTGCATGAGGCCCAGCACCTCTGCGCCTGCACCCGGCAAGGCGGTCAGGGGGGCCATTTCGACGATTTCCTGCACATGGTTCATGTGCAGCGCGTAGGTTTCCTGGCTGTCTTCGACGGTGACGGTCGGCAGGTCCTGGACAAGCGCATCGGCGGTCTTCTTTTCGGTTTCCAGAACGGTCGGCATGCCCAGCAGGCCGCCCCCGCTTTCGGGCACTCCGGTGGGGGACATGTCCCGCATGTCGAGCGCGTGCTCGTCGAGCACCAGCACCATCCGCTCACCGAGACTGAATTCTCCGCACACCAGGTTGCGCAGACTGTCGTCTTCGTAGGGGGTGATGGCGCCGTCATCCAGGGTGATCTTGTTGTGAACGCGGTCGACCTGGACGGCCACGCTTTCGTGTCCGGTCATGACCACCAGTAGATTGCCAAAGGCATCGGCCGTGCGGGACTGCATGCCCAGGCGCAAGCCCAGATCGATCTTGAGCAGCACCGATCCGGCCACGTTGACCAGCCCCTCCACTTCGGGAGGGGCATAGGGCAAAGGCGTGACCACCAGCGGGTCCAGCACTTTGCTGACGGCCGATGCCCGCAGGGCAAAGCGGTTGTCCCGGATATCGAAGATGACGAGTTCGGTGCTCACAATGTGCTTTGTGTCAGGTGCTGAACTTGCCGATTTCGCGGCGGGTGGAGTCGGCCACTTTGGACAGCTCGATCATGGCCGCAGCCAGCTCTTCGGACGCCGATGAGTTGCTGCGCGCGATGTTTTCCAGGTTCTCCACACTGCCATTGATCTCCTGGATCATTCGGGTCTGCTCTTCCACGGCCGCCGAGATGCGCTGCAGCATGCCGTCGGTCTGGGTGGCGCTCTTGACGATGCGCTCCATGTCGCCGCTGACTTCCTTGACGGCGACCACCGCATGGTTGGCCTGTTGCGCCGCCTGCTGGATGAGCTGGGTAATCTCCTTGGTGCTCTCGGCACTGCTGGCGGCGAGCTTGCCGACTTCGTCGGCCACCACCGCAAAGCCCTTGCCGTGTTCGCCAGCGCGCGCGGCTTCGATGGCGGCGTTCAGCGAGAGCAGGTTGGTCTTGTTGGCGATCTTCTCGATCACATCGGTGATCTTGTTGATCTTTTCCGAACTGCTGGCAATCGAGTTGACCACGTCGACCATTTGCACCATCTTGTCCTGACCATCGCGCACGATCTGCGTCGACTCCTGGGCCTGTCGGCTGGCCAGCTCGGTGTTGGATGAAATGTCGCTGACGGCCGCCGCGGTCTGGCGGATGGCGCTGACCATCTGACCAATGTATTGGGTCTGACTCTGAGCGCCGTCGGCCAGCTGGCCAATGGCCGTGCTCGATTCGCTGGCAGCGCCAGCCACCTGCTGGGCGTTGTCACCGATGTGTTTCATGGACGAGCCAAGCGCATCGAGTGAACGGTTGATGTCGTCCTTGAGCTTGCCCAGGGCGCCCGAGCCTTGGGCCAGTACACGTTCGCTGAGCTCGCCGCGTGCCACGCCTGCCATCACGCGCACCACGTCGCTGATCAGGCTGTCCAGCGATTCGACGGTGTAGCGTGCATCGTTGAGGATGGCCAGGTACTCGCCCTTTTGGCCTTCGGCAGACAAGCGCACGTCGAAGTCGCCTTGCGCCATGGCGCGCATGGCCTGGCTGAGCGTTTGCACAGTCGAGGCCATGTTTTTCTGCACAGCGGCAATCTTGACCAGCACTTGCGGGTACATGCCGTGCAGACCTGCGGTCTGGGGCTGGCGCGAAAAATCGCCTTCACCGATGCGGGACACCACCGTGATGGATTCCCGGAAAACTGCTTCGATCTGGTCGAGGGTTTCGTTCACACGCCATGCAGCATTGACCATGCGGCCCTGGTTCGGAATGTGGGTGATGCGGGGCTCCAGCTGGCCCAGTGCCGCTGCGTCCAGAACCGTGTTGATGCGATTGAGCAGGTCCTGGTCACGCCGTTGCGATTGCAGCCCCAGAGAGGCGAGCAGCAGCATCAGCAACGAGCCCGCCCACACCAGCCAGTCTGCAGGATGCTGGATCAGCCAGTAGGCAGCGCATGACAGGCCCAGCAGTGTGACCAGAATCAGCGCTGCGCCAATGCTCAGTTCAAAGCGACTGGAGGTCGAGGATGAAGCGCTCATAGCTCAGGCCCTTTTGGTTTAGAAGTTGATTGACATGCGCGAGCGCTGCATCGATGGCATCGCGAGAGCCGGCCGCTTGCTCGATCTGGAGCAGCTCGCGGTATAGGCCGGTGATGTAGGCAATGGCTTTGGGGTTGGGTTTGCGGCGCACAGAGTAATACCCCACCACATTGCCGTTTTCGTCGACAGAAGGGGTCACGTTGGCCAGCACCCAGTAGTAGCCGCCGTCCTTGCAGATGTTTTTGACATACGCAAAGATTTCCTTGCCGCCCTGGATGTGTTCCCAAAGCAGCTTGAAAACACAGCGGGGCATGTCCGGGTGGCGAATCACGTTGTGCTGCTTGCCCACGTATTCGTTTTCTTCAAAGCCGGAGAATTCCTTGAAGACCTTGTTGGCGTAAGTGATGCGGCCCTTGAGGTCGGTTTTGGAGACGATGAAGTCATCGTCACGCATCAGCCGCTCTTTGTCTGTGGGTTGTATGTTTTGTCTGGCCATGTTGTCCTCGTTTCCTCAACCTCGCTGCAGCAGATCTTTGTTGCGACGGGCCAGGGTGGTGGTTTATTTCCGTCCGTTCACAAAATAGGTTTCCACCATGCCGAGGCTTTTGACCTCGATGGCGCCGCGGGATTCGAGGTTGAACTCGTCCTCGATGAGTTGGGCCGTGTGCGATGACACATGGATGCGGCCTGGCTGGCCGGTGGATTCCATGCGGCTGGCCACGTTGACCGTGTCGCCCCAAAGGTCATAAGTGAACTTGCGGATGCCGATCACGCCGGCCACGATGGGGCCACTGTGCACGCCAATGCGCATGCGCAGCGCGCCGCCTGTGCGTGCATGCATTTCCTCGAGGGCGGTGCACATTTCCATGGCGGCGTCCACCACCGCATGGGCGTGGTCGTCGCGCGGCTCGGGCACGCCGCCGGCGAGCATGTAGCAGTCACCGATCGTCTTGATCTTTTCAAGTCCGTGCTTTTCGGTGATCAGGTCAAAGCGCGAGAACAGGTCGCCCAGCACTTCGACCAGCGCGCTGGGGGTCATGGTGCGCGACATGGCGGTAAAGCCCACCATGTCGGCAAACAGCACGCTCACGTTGGGGCAGGCGTCCGCAATGTGCTCCTCGCCGGCCTTGAGGCGCTGGGCAATCTTGAAGGGCAGGATGTTGAGCAGCAGCTGCTCGGTTTTTTCCTGCTCCTGGGCCAGCGCCTCATGCTGACGCTTGAGTTGGCGCATGCGCATGACTTCCTGGTCGCGCAGTTGTTTGCGTTCCACCGAGGTTTTGACCCGTGCACGCAGCAGCACGGGGTTGAATGGCTTGGGCAGGTAGTCTTCGGCGCCGAGTTCGATGCACCGCACAGCGTCGTCGATGCCGGTGCCGCCGGAGATCACGATCACGGGCGGCCAAGGGTGGTGGGGTGTATCGCGCAGCACGGCCAGCACTTCCATGCCGTTCATCTCGGGCATTTCCATGTCCAGCAGCATCAGATCAAAGTGCTCGCGCACCAAGGTTTCGATGGCCTCGCGACCGTCGCCCGCTTCGACAATGTCTTTGACCCCGATTTCTTCCAGGGAACGGCGCAATCCCATGCGGATCAGCCGGCTGTCGTCCACCAGCAAGACCTTGGCTTTGTCGAATCCAACCGGGGTGTTGCCTGCCAGTTCCAGGTCAGTGCCGGATCGGCCTGCCGTACTCAGGTCTGCCAAAGTATCAACTTGCATCGGTGTCGGGCTCTATCAGGCTACTTCCAGCAGTTTCGAGACCTTTTCGAGCAGTTGCTTGGCGTTGAAAGGTTTGGTCAGGCTGTCGTTCGCGCCCGAAAGCAGGGCCGAGTCGAGGCCGAAACGGGCACTGACGACCCGGCTTCCCCCAGAGATGGTCAGGATTGGCACGGCGGGGAAGGACTCGCGCAGGCGCGACACAAAGTCGACGCCATCCATATTGGGCATGATGATGTCGGAGATCACCAGGTCCACGTTGTTGACGGCGAACTTTTCCAGCGCTTCTTCGCCATCCCTTGCCTCGATGACCTGGTAGTCAGACAACTCAAGGATTTCTCTGACGCCTTCGCGCAGCAGATCCTCATCGTCAACAAGCAAAATTGTGGTCATTCGAGCTTTCTCCAGAGACCTTGAGTTATATCAAAAAAAATGACGATAATGTCATATTGACAATTTTCGAATTAATTCCGCTTTTTAAAATCTACCGTGATCAGACGCTGACATAATTTCACAATGCGGGAAATTCGATTGCAAAAAGTGGGTCTGCATTTCCTGAATGACGTGCTGGCACAATTTTTTTAAGAAGAAAATATGAATTCGATCCGCAGATGGTTCGCATCGCTTTGCCTTGCCTTCATTTTAGTGTGCGCTGTCACACTGTTTTGGATGGGGTGGCCAGACATGCTGGCCGTCAGGCCGCGCGTTCCAACGTGGGTGCATACCTTGCTTTGGCTCGTGCTGGTGTCCAGTGCGCTGGCCCTGTCCATCTGGCTGGCGCGTCAGCTGGGGGCGGAGCCCGGGCGCTTGGGGGAGGTGAGCCGGCTTGTGGCCGCAGGGCATTTGCAGGAAGCCCAAAACCTGCTGCGCTCAGGGGGGCGGGGCGTGTGGGGCCGTCTGGCTGAGGTGGTCGAATATTTGTCCAGCAGCGAACACCACCGCACTGAGGTTGCCTGGAGAGACCAAGGCCTCGCCCTGATCCACGAAACCGTTCGCCACGACTACGAGCCCGGAGAACTCGCCGACCACATCGCCCAGAGCCTGGCGCGTTTTCTTGATCTTTCCGGCGCAGCCATTTACACGGTGCAAGCTGCGAATTCGCAGGCCGACCGGGATTCGGGCACGCAGTTGCACCAGCTGGGCATGGCCTCCGGCTTGCCGGTCAGCATGCCGCAGGTGCTCCATTGTTCCCATTCATGTCTGCAGGTGCTCGGGTCGGGCGAGACCGTTTTGCACAGCCATGTGGTTCCTGCGTCCCTGCTTGAGCAGGTCGACTGTGCGTACGGCTGGGAGTTGGTGCTGGTACCCTTTGTGATCGAGTCGCAGATGCGGGGAGCGCTGGTGATGGTGGCGCCTCAGGCCCGGGTGGCGGGACTGTCTGCCTTGATGGAGCTGGGCTCTACAGCCATCGCCGTGGCGCTGCAGTCTTCGCTGAACCGGCAGACCCTGCAGGCGTCCCTGGAGCGGGCCAATGAGCTGACCCAGGAATTGCAGAACCACCACGAGAAGCTTCAAAGCAGCGAGATGGCGCTCAAGAAGCAGATGGCGTATGTGAACGACATCTTGTCCAACATGCACAGCGGTCTGGTGGTGGTGGACCGCTCGGGGCGCATTCAGGACTGCAATCAGGCGCTGCTCACTATGACCGGCTTTGCCCGTGATGTCCTGATTGGCGAGCCCAGCGGTGTTTTGTTCGAGGAGGACGAAACCCGCCTGCTGTCCATTTTCAAGGGCTATGGGCAGATGCTGACCCGTCTGGGGGTGGAAGACCCGGACGCTTACCGAAGCTTCCTGTCCGACAGCCTGCTGGGCGCTGTTCTGATCGACAGCCGTGGCTGCATACAGGCCGTCAACCAGCGTTTTGCGCAGCTGTCGGGCTACCCTGTGGCCATGCTGGCGGGCAAGCCCGTGCAGGAGTTGGTGCCGAAGTCTTCTGCCCAGAGCATGGAGGTGCTGGCCGAATTGATGGCAGCCGATGAGACCTTCTACCGCTCGGGGGTGGGGCAACCGCTGGCGCTGCTCAGCAGGGATGGCCGCTCCATCGAGGTGGAGGTCAGCCTCATCACCCACCGTTTCATGGGCGAGCTGACGACGTTGGCCCTGGCGCGCACTGACCGGGATTTGCCCTGGGGGGTGGTAAATTCCACGGCGCTGCAAAAACTCACGCCCGGTGACGAAGATGCCATGGTGGCCAAGCTGCGCAACCTGTCGGGCGCGCACCTGCCGGTGCGGGTGACCTCGTCCTTTCTGGTCGATGCGTCCGGCATGCCGCAACAAACGGTGATCAACGTGATCGACGTGTCGAGTCTGGTCAACAAGAGCGAGGAAATCCGGGCGCAGCACCAGTTGCTGGAAATGACGATGGATGCGATGCAGGATGGTGTGCTGCGCATCGACCGCAAGGGCAAACTGGTCAGCACCAACCCGATGGCGCTGGACCTGCTTGGACTGGACAAGGGCGCCATGGCCCGCCAACACGTGTACGACCTGCTGCCCGGTGAGCAGCAGGGGCACGACCTGGCCTACTGGCTGCCTTTGCGGACCGACTTGCTGCTGCGGCGTCTGGTCCAGGATCTGCGCGACAACCCGCAGCTGGTGCAGTCCCTGCCGATCCCGCTGCTGTACGCCAACCGGCTCGGGCGCCTGAAGTGGGCCACGCCCACCGCTTGTGCCCTGCTGGGCCTGAGCACGCCGCCCCAGATGGCGGCAGAGCCTTATTTGCTGGCCGAACAGACGACCCGGGAGCTGCTGGCCTTGCGTGCCTTGCCGCAAAGCGCCGACAGCGAAGATGTGCCAGCGATCGTGGATGTCTCCTGGCGAGCAGGCAACGCCCCGGTGATGCGCTTGCCCACGATGATGATTGACACGGCCGATGCTTCCAACGAAGCCTTGATGGTCTGGCTGATCCCTGACCTGGACGCGCTTAGTGCGTTCATGATCCGGCGTGCCCACAACATTGAATGGACCATCCTCCAAAAAACCGACGGTCTGTTGGTGCCTGTGATTCTGACAGCCTCTCCGCTGGAGGACCCCTACAACCGCCTCACGGGTGCGGTGGTGACCATCAAGGACATGCGCGAGATCAAGGAAAAAGAAGCCGAGAACCTGCGCATGTTCCAGAAAATCGAGCAGTCCCAGCGGCTGGAAGGCCTGGGGCAGCTGGCCGCCGGGGTGGCGCATGACTTCAACAACCTGCTGGGTGTGATCCAGAACCACGCCGAACTGGTGGAGATGAAGCTGGGCAGTGAAACCAAGGCGGCCAAGAACCTGTCGGCCATCTTGCAGGCCACTACGCGCGCGCGCGACATCGTCCTCAAGCTCAATGCGCTCGGCCGCGATCGCAAGCGGCTCGACGAAGACGGCAGCGTGCATGACGAGGAGGAAGTGCAGACCTGGTTTGAAGTGGCACCGCTGATTCAGGAGACGCAAGGTCTGCTGCAGGCCAGCCTCAAAGGCATCGACATACAGGTCAATGTGGATGAGAACGCCTCCCGGCTGCTGATCAAGGGGCAGAGCGGGGCGTTGCAGCAGGTGCTGGTCAACCTCTGTGTCAATGGCAGCCATGCCATCGGGGAGCGGCGCAACGGCCTGATCACGCTCGATGTTGCCCGTGCTTCGGAGGGGCAGATCCGGCTGGCCGTGACCGACAACGGCAGTGGCATCCCACCCGAGATCATGTCGCGCATCTTCGAGCCGTTTTTCACGACCAAAGAAGTGGGCAAAGGCACCGGGCTTGGCTTGTCCATGGTCCGGAGCATCGTCACCCAGATGGGCGGTGCGATCGACTGCCAGTCCGAAGTGGGCAAGGGCAGCTGCTTCTCCATCGTGCTGCCTTGTGTTGCGCAATGAAGGCGCTGTTCATGATGGCCGACAGCGCACAAAATGAAGTGTCACGCTTCAGAGTGGGTGGGATGTGACGATCTACCTTCTATGATGTTGCCGTGGTGTATACAACATGAATTCTCCCAAGGTCGTTTCTGCCGCATTTGCGGTCAACATTGAGCACCTGCACGCGCTCGGGGTGGTGGACCCCTATTCCGAGCAAAGTCTGCAGCTCTACCATTCCGGCAAACTCAATGCCAATGAGCGTCTGTATTTTTCCCTGTGGGGTTCGTCCGAGCTCAGCACATCGCTGATCCGTGCCAAAACGCGTTTTGCCAAGCAGGGTGAGCCGGTCAGTTCGGCCTACTTCATCATCAAGGGGGCGGCGCTGGGGGTCAAGGACGAAGAAATTTACCGTCTGGGGCCTGGCAGCGTCATTGGCCTGGCCGAAGGCATTGGTGCCCAGCCGCACTGCATGACGGCAATTGCCGTTGACGACGTGCAGGTACGGGTTTTTCCCGTGTATGCGATCGCCAAGCTGGTCAAGAACATGCCACCCGGTTTGAGGGGTATTCTGAAATCCACGGTCATGCGCACGCTTCAACTTAAAACGCCGCCGGCGGTACTGATGTGAATTCATTTGACGAAGTCCAGCTCGAGGAAGGGCAAGTGCTGTTCAAGGCGGGTGAGCCTGCGGACAAGCTGTATTTCATCCAGTCCGGCAGCATCAGCATGGCTGACAAGAACACGGGCGCCGTGTTCGCCACCCTCAAGGAGGGGGACTCCTTCGGCGAGCAGGCCATGCTCCAGGGCGGCATCCGCGGTGCAACGGCCATTGCGGCCGAAGCATCGGTCTGTCTGGAGATCACGGCAGAGGGCCTCAGAAACATGCTGATATCGGCCTCGCCGATTTTGACGGCGGTTTTCGAGGCCCTGATGCTTCAGCAAAATATGCAAAACGCGTTGCGCGTCAGGAATTGAAATGCTTTTTGCAGCGTCCCATCCCAACCGTCTGCTTTTTTCGCTGGAGTCGACACTCGACAATCTGCGTCAGCCTTGGCCAGACCAATGGCCGGGTCTGGAGCATGTGCTGGAGCGTTGCTGGCAGCAGCTTGGCATTGAGCGCGCCGCAGTGCCGCCCCGTACTTCAGCCTTGCTGGACTGGTCGCTGCAAGTGGCTCGGCAAATCGAGCTCGATGGCCGGCGGCTGCAGGCCCAGGACAACGAGCCCGCGTACCACAACCGTCTGCACATCGCGGACACGCTGGTGTGCATGACCCACCTGCTGCAGGCGCTGCGCGTGCAGTCGCAGCCGGGGGCCGACCAGGTTCATCTGCAGGTGCTGTGCCTGTCGGTCATGGCGGGCCACGATTTCGCGCACCCGGGTGGGAGCAATGCGTTTCCCGGTCAATTTGAAACCCTGGCGGTGCAAGCGCTTGAGCCCCTGATGCAGACTTCGGGCGTGGACAAGCGCGATCGGGAGGTGCTGGCGCATTGCATCTTGCTGACGGACCCCCTGTGCGTCAAATCCGCGCACCAGGCTGCGGCGCAAGTACCATTCGATCTGGCCGATCTGCACTGGATGACCGTTCTGGCGCAGGAGGCCGACATCCTGGCCAGCACCTTGCCCAAGACCCAGCAAAGTCTGACGCAAGCCTTGTCGCGCGAATGGGTACCCTCCAATCCCGAGGCTGCGGCCAAGCTCTTGCTGCCCCACAGCCGCATGATGTTTCTGGAGCACGCGGCCCTGTTTTCCAGCCCGGCAGCCCAGTACCTGGGACTGCATGAAGTCAAGGCGCGGCAGGTCGATGACTTGCGCAGCCTGGCTTGACCCCTTCTCCTGACGCCTGCGAGGCCGCTTACTTGGTGTAAGCCGCCATCATGCCTTCGAACGTGCCCTTGAGGCTGGAGCGCAGGCTGTTGCTGTTGCCCACAATGCTCTCCATGACGCTGAACTGGCTCATGTAACGGGTGAGCAGTTTGTCCATCTGGTCCTGCAGTCGTGTCAGTTCGCTTTCGTAAGCCGTGATCTGCTTTTGCGCACTGGCCGATTGTTTGTCGATCGCACCTGTGGAACGCAGCATTTCGTCGAGCTTGCGCACGGCGTTGCCGGCCACGCCTGCATCGGCCTGGCTGTAGACGCTCTGGTTGTTCTTGTCGGCGGTGAACAGGCTGACCACTTCGCTGAAATTGTCCTGCAGTGCAGTGTCCAGCTTGGCTTCGTCCAGTTGCAGCACGCCATCGCGGTCGATGGACAACCCCACATTGCGGACAGCCTTGATGCTGGTCCCCTGTGTGCTGGGTGGATCGGTCAGCATGCGGCGCACCTGCGACTGAACCGATTGCAGCATGCTGTCACCCGCCAGCGCGCCGCCGTAGATCTCGACCTTGCTGCCGCGATCACCCAGGATTTTCAGGTTGTCGCTGAATTCGTTGTAGGCGGTGACCAGTGCCTGGAGGTTGTCCTTGATGGTGCCGGTCTCCCGGTTCAGGTCCAGGCGTGCAGCGCCGGTGGTGGCGGTGTAGAGGTTCAGTGTGACGCCGTCGATCACATCACTGATGCTGTTGGTCGAGCGCGTCAGCGGCAGGCCGTTGACTTTGACCAGGGCGTCTTGCGCAGATTGCAGCGATTGGCCAAACACGATGGCAGGGCGCTGGGCCGTGAGTGTCAATTGGGCGGATTCTGGCGGCAGCGTGGCGCCTGCTGCGGGGCGCCACAGACCGTCGGTGTCCTGTGTCAGCGGCAGCTCGACGGTGCTTGTGTTGCCATTGGCATCGGTATCTTCGTAGCTCACCGTCACCGAGCTGGCGCCGGAAGCTGCGCTGACCACCAGGCTGTCTGCGGTCTGGGTGTGGACACTGGCGGTGCTGGCCACGACAGAGGTCGTGGCCATGCTGAACTGGTTGCTTGCGCCAGTCTGACCGCTCAGCACGATCTGGTAGCCGCTGCCCGTGTTGAGCAACTGCGCCGTCACCCCCAGATTGGCACCGTTGATGGCGCTGACCATACCCGCCGGCGTGGCCGTGGTCACTTCGATGGCCTGTGCAGACCCGGAGCCCACCGACAGATTGAGCGTGAAAGCCTGTCCGCCATTGAGCGCGGTGTCGCGTGCGGCAAACAGGTCGCTGGCGGTGCGCTGTTCTGTGGCGATGCGGGTCACCTCGATGCTGTAGCTGCCCGTGCCCGAGGTGGACCCCGTGCTCACGCCAAAAGCAGACGACTGGCTGTTGCTGGCCTTGACCGAAGAGAACTCACTGGCGTCGTTGATTTTTTCAAACGCACTCTTGAGCTGCGACAGCGAATATTTGAGGGCGCTGTAGCCCGAAATCCTGGCTTCGGACTGCTTGATCTTGCCGTCGATGCGTTCCTTGCGCGGCGCACGCTCGGCCTCCACCAGGTTTTCGGCCAGCGTCTTGATGTCGATGCCCGAGCCGGCGCCCAGGGTGTTGACGATGTTGGAGGTGGTGGCCATAAAGGGTTATGTCGGCACGAGGAGGAAAAACTTGAGTCAGCCTCTGATGTAATCAAAAAGCGACAAGCCCGAGATTTTCGAGAAGCTGCCCATGGCCGCTTCGAGTGCCATGACCTGCTTGTTCATGCGGGTCACGGCCTCGGCATAGTCCAGGTCTTCGATTTCGGACAAGGTTGACTTCAGCCGCAAGGTGGTGTCGGCCAGCACATCCAGCTGGGACTGGACCACCTGCTGGTCCGAGCCGGTCTGGGCAATGGCCAGCGTCAGGCCGTTGTGCATCTGCTCCACATCGGCAATGCCTTGCTGGATTTTGCCCGTCTGGCTGTTTTTCACGGCATCGATGGCTTGATCGAGGGCGTCAAAAAAGCCGACCGATGTCCTGTCCGAACGCACCACCCGTTGAAAAACATCCGTGCCGGAGCGTGTGAACTGCACGGTCCGCTCGACACCGGCCGGTATGCGTGTCTGGGTCTGGTCGCCCTGGTATTCGATGTGTCCCTGTGCGTTTTGCGCAAAGGCCGGTGTATTGACCCGCGTACCCGAGAACAGGTAGTTGCCGTTGTCGTCGCGCGAATTGCCCAAGGTGACCAGCTGGTCGCGCAGCGCCTGCATTTCGGTGCCGATGGCTTTGCGATCGTCCGGGCCCAAGGTGTCGTTGGCAGCCCGGATGCTCAATTCCTTGAGCCGGATCAGGATGTCGCTGCCGGACTCCAGTGCGGTTTCTTCCGCGCTGTAGCGTTGCTGCGCCACCTGCAAGGCTCGGGAATGGCTGTCCTGGCGCTGAACTTCACCTTTGAGGCGCTGGATGGCTGCCGCCTTGTCGGGGGAGTCGCTGGGCGAGAGGATCTGCTTGGAAAGCGCCATCTGGCCCTGGGTGGTGGCCAGCTGGTTTTGCAGGTTGCTCATGCGCTCTGTGGCGCGGTCAAAAAGGTAGGAGGTGGAAACTTTCATGGCCAGGGTCCTCAACGCACCTGCAAGATGGACTCGAACAAAGTCATCGACGTCTGCATGACTTTGGCATTGGCCTGATAGGCCTGCTGGAAACGCACCAGCGACGAGGCTTCTTCGTCCAGGCTGACGCCTGAAACAGCATCACGCGCCTCCAGTGCCTGCCGGTGCACCACCGTCAGGGCCTGCTCGGCAATGGCTGCCTGGCGCGCCACGTTGCCCACCTGGCTGACCCCTTCGATGTAGGACTCGGTCATGGTCAGACCGCCAGGCATCAGCTTGGCCCCTTCGAGGTCGGCCAGTTTGAGCATGGCCTCGTTGTTGCCGATCCCGTCGGTGTTCGCATCGATCGTGAATTTGTCGCCGCTCTTGGGCCATGTCGAGAACTCCAGCTTGAGTCCCCGGAAATTCAGGCTGGGCGTCGGCGAGTCGTCGGAGACGGTCAGCTCGCGTTCGGCCAGCACGCTGCCCGTACGGGTGTCCAGGATGCGGTAGTCGCTGTCGGAGGTGAATTCCACCGCCAAATCGTTCTGGCGCAGCGCCTGTTTCATGTCGCTGCTGACGGATTCAAACTGCGCACTGACATTGATTTCGCTGTCGGCTTCGCCGGTTGCGAAAACCAGCAGGTCATCGGGTGCGGCGCCTTCAATGTAGAGCGAATTGTCAAAGCCCAGGCGTTTGAGATCCGCAGGCGTGCCATTGCTGCCCAGCCCCAGGCGGATGTCGTGGGTGACGTCGCCAGATGGCTGCGCCAGCTGCAGTTGGCCGTTGACGGCCGAGGCCGTGATCCCGGTGGTCTGGCTTTCGGCGTTGATCCAGCCGACCACATCGCTGAGGCTGAGTGAACCGCTCACGGACAGGGCGGGCATTTCGTGGCCGTTCAGGGTGAAGGTGCCCTGGGCAATGCCGCCGCTGCTGCCGACAAAGGTGTTGCCCTTGAGCAAGGCCGGCACTTTGGCGGGGGAGAGCAGGCGGCCAGCCTTGTCGAATTGCTGCTCCTCGCCCACAGAGGCTTTGGCCCCCATGAAAATGTCCATGCCCATGTAGGTCGAGGAGCCCGTGGCGTTGATGTTCTCGGCGCTGTAGGTGACGCCCCGCTCCATGCCATTGGCCGTGTTGACCATCCAGGCTTGTTGTTCGTCGCTCAGGGCCTTGCCGATCAGGTGCCGGCCGTCGCGAGTGAGGACCTGCAAGGTTTGCCCCGCTTGTGGCGCCTTCAGTGTCAAGGTCAGGTCCCGCATGCCCACAGGGACCAGGCCAAGCGAGGCGTAGGGCTGGCGTTCGCCGAGGGTGGTGCTGTAGCCGGCAATTTGCGGTGCTTGCGCGAGGTTGAGGTTGCCCTGCAAACCGGTCGGGCCCTGGTAGACGGCAGGGGTGTAGGTGATACGTGCCTGCGCGGTGCCGCTGTTGAGCGGGTTGTCGATGATCCGGAACTGACCGGCAGCGGCCACGCGAACGGCATCGCGGATGATCATCGTCATGCCGCCGGCTTTGCCGTCCAGTCCTGCGTCAAAGGCGAACAGATCGCCTCCGATCTTGCCCTCGGCGTCGATGCCGTTGCTGTGCACCGCATTGACCTCACGGGTGACCACAGCGGCCAGATTGTCAAGGTCGCTGACTGCGGGTGACAGCACCTGTTCACGAAAGCTCACCAGGCCACCGATGTGACCGCTTGGCATGCCCGGCAGGGTCTCCGGCGAGCCGTAGGCGTCAATCACAAATTCCAGCTTGCTGCTGTCGGCCGCAGAACGGCTCACGGTCATGGCACGGGCCCTGTCATCGCGCACCAGGATGCCCTGATCGATGGTGTCGCCCACACTGACCAGCACCGAACCGTTTTCAGCGAACTTGGTCTTGATCGACATGATTTCCGACAGTTTGCGCAGCAGCAGGTCGCGCTGGTCGAGCAGTTCGGAAGGTTGTTTGTCGACTTTGCTGTGTTTGCTCAGCTGCTTGTTGAGCTGGGCCAGCTGCGTGGTCAGCGAGTTGGCCTGGCCCACATCGGTTTCCACCGACTGGCGGGTTTCGTTGTCCAGCATTTCGAACTGGGTGGACAGCTGACGAAAGCGCGCCGCCAGGCCTTCAGCATCGCGCAGGAAGATGCTGCGCTGCACGGTCGATGCCGAATCGCTGGCCAGATCGCGTGCCGACTCGAAGAACACGTTCATGGCCGAGGTCAAGCCGATGCTCTGGTCGCCCATCACGTCGATCACGCGGTTCACATACGAAAGCAGGGGTTCCTGGCTCTTGAGTTCGCTCTGGCTGTTGCGCAGGTTGGACTCGACAAACGCGTCGTATTGCCGACGAACAGCGTCGAAACTGGCGCCGGTGCCCATGTAGCTGCCGCCCATCAGGCGAGGCTGGCTGGACACGATCGACACGTTCTGTCGGGTATAGCCCTCGGTGTTGACGTTGGCGATGTTGTTGGAGACCGTGGCCAACGCGCGCTGGTAAGCCGCGATGCCCGAGCTGCCAATGCCCAGCAGATCACTCATGAGCGACCTCCGTTGCCTTGCAGTTCATACGACTTGATGGCGTCCGGCCTGGGCAGCGGCGCAGCGGGTGTGGCTGAGGGCTGCACGCGCAGTGGTGTGACGGCAGGCTGCAGCGGCAGGGGCTCGCTCGGCTGCGCAGGACGCAGCCTGAGTGCGTCCTGTGCGGACAAGGCGGTCTGCTGCTGGATCAGCTGCTTTTCCATCATGTTCGCCAGGCCGATGCCACCGCGTCGCACCATCTGCTGCGCCACTTCCTTGTCCATCATGTCCTGGTAGGTGTCCATGGCGTTGCTGTCGACCATGTCGCTTTTTTCGATGGTGGCGCGCATTTCCTTCATCATCTGTTGCAGGAAATACGATTCGAACTGCTCGGCGGTCTTGCGGATGGCCTTGCCGGGGTCGTGCGCGGCTTCGCCCTTGAGCTTGGCCAGGGCGTTGAAGTCCAGGTAGCTGGAGGGCAGGGCCATGTCGCTCATGCAGGTCTTCCGGTCAGATCACGATCAGTTCGGCGCGCAGGCTGCCTGAACTCTTGAGTGCTTCGAGGATGGCGATCAGGGCAGAGGGAGTGGCCCCCACCTGGTTGACGGCATCCACAATCTGGCGCAGATCCACGCCTGGCTGGAACAGGAACATCGGGTTCTTGGCTTCCTGCACCGAGACTTCGGCGTTTTGCACGGGGGTGGTCTGTCCCTGGCTGAGCGGCGCGGGCTGCGAAACTTCGTTGGTCACGGCCACCGCCACGGAGATCGTGCCGTGGGCCACCGCAGCGGCTGTCACGCGCACGTTGCGGCTGATGACCACGGTGCCGGTGCGCGAATTGACGACCACGCGGGCCGGCGGTTCACCGGGCTGCACCTGCATGTTCTCGACCATGCTCATGAAGGCCACGCGCTGCGTCAGGTCTTCCGGGGCACGCACGGCCAGCGACATCGGGTCGATGGCGCGGGCTGTGCCGTTGCCAAACTGGCGGTTGATGGCGTTGACGATGGCGTTGGTGGTCGTGAAGTCGGCTTCGCGCACATTCATCACGATGTGTTCGGCCTGCTCGTAGGGGTTCTCGACAATGCGTTCTACCGTGGCACCGCTGGGGATGCGGGCAGCGGTCGAAACGCCGACGCTGACCTTGGAGCCTGCGCCGCCGGCATCCACGGCCGTGGCTGTGAGTGCGCCCTGGGCCACGCCATAGACCTCGCCGTCCACACCGCGCAGGCTGGTCAAAAGCAGGGTGCCGCCGCGCAGGCTGCTGGCCTTGCCGATGGCCGACACGTTCACGTCGATCTTCTGGCCGGGTTTGGAGAAACCGGGCAGCTCTGCGGTGACCATCACGGCGGCAATGTTCTTGACGTCGATCCGGCTGGCGCTGGCGGTCTGTTCAAAGTCCGACAGCGGACCGTCCACACCCACACCCAGACGGGCCAGCATGGCACGGATGCTTTTGGCCGTGAAGGCCACATCGGTGCCGTCGCCCGTACCCTGCAGGCCGACCACCAGGCCGTAACCGATGAGCTGGTTGCTGCGGCCCGAAGCCACGCTGGCCAGATCCTTGATGCGGTCGGCCCAGGCGTTCAGACCGAGGGACAAAAGGAGGACGAAAAGAATGCGTTTCATGGTGTGGGCTCAGAAAGGCCAGATCTTCATCAACAGGTTGGTGCCCCAACCCGGACGTGTGGCAGCGGCCATGTCGCCGGTGCCGCGGTAGGCGATCTGGGCATTGGCCAGACGGCGCGACTGCAGTGTGTTGTTGGGTGACACATCTTCGGGGCGGACGATGCCGCTGACCTGGATCACCTCGGCGCCTTCGGTCAGGGCCAGCTGCTTTTCGCCGCGCACCACAAGGTTGCCGTTGGCCAGCACCTCCACCACCGTGACGGCGATCGAGCCGATCAGGCTGGCGGTCTGGTCGGCTGTGCCGGTGCCGGTGCTGTTGATTTCGGAGCTGTTGAGGTTGACGCCTGTTCCGAGCTTGGCCGACCAGCTGGTGGGCAGCACATCGTTGCTGTTTTTGCGCTTGATTTCACCGCTTTGCTGACGGGCTGCCTGGGTGGATTCGTTGAGCAGGACCGTGATCAGGTCACCGACCGCATAGGCCCGGCCTTTGCCGAACCACAGATCGCTGCCGCGGCCGTTGTAGATGGCGCCGGTGGCGGCCAGCGGTTTTGCGGTGGCTGCCGGGTAGACCGGCGCAAACTCCGCAGAGTGCGACAGTTTGGTGGGCAGGTTGTTGCAGCCTGAGAGCAGGGCAGCCAGGGTGAGGGCGAGGCCCATTCGGTGGAGCAGATGCTTCATGGCCGTTCACATGTTGTTGTTGAGGAAGCGCAGCATGCCGTCCACGGCCGAGATGGCCTTGGAGTTGATCTCGTAGGCGCGCTGGGTCTCGATCATGTTCACCATTTCCTCGACCACGTTCACGTTGGACGCTTCCAGCGCACCCTGCATGAGCTGACCGGTGCCGGCCTGGCCCGGAATGCCGACCTGGGGGGCGCCGCTGGCCGGGCTTTCCTTGAGCAGGTTCTGGCCAATCGACTGAAGACCGGCCGGGTTGGCAAAACGCGCCAGCTGGATCTGTCCGATGACCTGGGTGCCGCCGCCCCCGGCGGTTTCAACCGAGACGGTGCCGTCCTGGCCGATGGCGATGCTCATCACGTTGGCCGGGATGGTGACTGCGGGTTGCAGCAGCGAACCATTGGAGGTGACCAGCTGACCGGTGGCCGAGAGTTTGAAGCTGCCGTCGCGGGTGTAGGCGATGGTGCCGTCGGTCTGGGCGATCTGGAAAAAGCCTTCGCCCTGGACCGACAGGTCGAGCGCGTTCTTGGTGGTGACCAGGCTGCCCTGGGCATGGGTTTTTTCGGTGGACACGATGCGCACACCGGTGCCTAGCATCAGGCCTGTGGGGGATTGCTCGGTGGTCGTGTTCTGGGCACCCGGCTGACGCAGCTTCTGGTAGAGCATGTCCTCGAAGTTGGCGCGGTCACGCTTGAAGCCGGTCGTGTTGACGTTGGCCAGGTTGTTGGAGATGACCGACATGCGCGTTTGCTGCGCGTCCAGGCCGGTCTTGGCAATCCACATTGAGGCGTCCATGGTCTGCTCCTTGTCGTTCAGGCAAGCTTCATCATTGATGAGCTTTGTTCATCAAGGCTCTTGGTTTCCTTGATGATGCGAATCTGGGTTTCAAAACTGCGCGAATGGTCCATGAGTCGGGTCATGGCTTCGATGGCGCTCACGTTGCTGCCTTCCAGGGCTTTCGGGATGACCGCCGGCAGGTTGGGACCGGTCGGAAAGTCGCTGCCAGGCGGCTTGTCGGCCACCTGGTAGAGACCATCCGCACGCCGCAGCAGCTGCACCTGGGAGGCATCGCGCAGGCTGATCTGATCGACCAGCAGGGGGGGCACGTTGGACGGCTGGGCCGGGTCCTGGGCGTAAACCGTGCCGTCAGTGGTGATGCTCAGGTCCACACCGGGCGGCACGGTGATCGGTCCGTTTTGTCCCATCACCAGATGACCGGCATTTGTTTCCAGCTGCCCTTGGGCGCCCACCTTCAGGTCGCCACGGCGGGTGAAGGCGCGCTCGCCGTTGGCCGCCTGCACCACCATGACCGCTTCGTCTGCGATGGCGATGTCCAGCGGACGGCCTGTGGCCATCACGGCGCCGGGTTTGAGGCGGATGATGTCGCGCGACACGGCCTGGGCCTGGATACGGGTGTCAAAGCCGCGGTCTGCACCGTCGGCCTTGATGGACTTGAGGGCCACGTCGTAGCTGCTCTTGAAGCCGGTGGTGGAGACGTTGGCCAGCTCGTTGACCAGCACCTGACGTGCCTGGGCCATTTCCGTGATGGTGGCATTCGAAGTGAAGATCAGACGGTCCATGGTGCGGGGTCTCCTGTGTCAATGCCTCAACATCACGAACGGATGTTGATGATGGCCTGCGTCATGGTCGAGCTGGTCTCGATGGCTTTGGCGTTGGCCTGGAAGTTACGCTGGGCGGTGATCAGGTCGACCAGCTCCTGCGTCAAGTCCACGTTGGCACGCTCGGTGGCACCGGCGCGGATCGAGCCGAAGCCGGCGGAGCCGCCTTCACCGATCTTGGCCTTGCCGGAGGTGGCGGAAGCCAGGTAGCTGGCGTCACCGATCTGGCGCAAACCGGTCGGGCTGGAGAAGTTGGCCAGCGCGATCTTGCCCAGCGAGACCTGCGAGCCGTTGGAGTAGGTGGCGCTGACCAGACCGTCCGGACCGATGTCCAGGCCCATCAGCTCGCCTTCGGGCGCACCGTCCTGCGACTGCGACAGCACCGCAAACGAACTGGAGTACTGGGTGGACTGGGTGAAATCGATCGCCATCGTCAGCGCACCCTTGCCGCCTTCCAGGAAGGCCGTTTCGAAACCCATGGCCTTGATCGGGGAGACGGGCTTGCCGGTCAGGTCGAAGGTGAGTTCGCCGCGGTCCAGGTACACCGGCCACCATTCGGTTTTGGTGTTGAGGTCGGAGATGTCCTCGGTCTGCTTGCCGTTGCGCACGTACTGCAGGGCACCGTTGTCGGTGTATTGCGCCAGCTTGATCCACTCGGTGGTTTGGCCGAAACGCATTTCGGTGTTGGCCAGACCCCAATCCTGGGAGCCGGTGACCTGGATGGAGGCGCCGTCGCCGGTGGTTCCGGTGGTGAAGGTCAGCTGTTTGGTTTTGTCGCTCCACTCGACCTTGACGCCGGAGACCATGCGTCCAGTCACCGGATCTTCGACGGTGTTGAGCTTGGCCTGCAGTTTGCTGGCCAGGGTGTCCATCGAATAGGTGCCGGTGTCGATGCTGATCTTGGCGTTGATGCCGTCGATCGAGACGGTGAAGTCGTTGTTGCCTTCCACCACCGAGACGTTGCCGGAGGTGTTGATGGTCATGGTCTGGCTGCTCAACACGGCTGGGTAGCTGGGCTTGCCTCGGTTGGCGTCGTCGGCTGATGCGGGTGTGCCCAGGCTGCCAACACCGTCCTTGACAGGAATACCCAGCAAGTTGTTGGCCAACAGTTTTGCCGGGGCCGTGTCTGAGGTGCCGGTGGTGGTGCTCAGCTCAATGCTGGAGGTGTCACCTGTCGTACCCGAATTGAATGTGAAGCGGCCCGAGTCGGGATTGAATTCCACGGTGATGCCGTAGCGGGCATTGACCGTGTATTCGTTTTCGGCGGTACTCGCGTTATCCGGCGTTTCGGGCAGTTGGCCCATGGTGTTGTTGATCTCGATCTGCAGATGGCGAGCCAGCACGGAAGGATCGATGTCGGAGCTGTCCAGGGTGTAATTGATGGTGGTGACTGGAGACTCATCCACCGACAGGTTGAAAGTCAGGGTTTTGCCGACTTCAAAAGCTTCCGGCGCTGAGCCCGGCTTGAACAGGGTGCCGAGCGCGTCGTACACGGTGTTGCCCAGCGAATTGGCCACTGCCGGTGCCGGGCTGGACTTGCGCACATCGGTGAGCTGGTCCAGGGTGTACATGGACACGGTGCCGCTGGGCGGGGTCACGGCAGGATCGTTCTTGGGTTTGATTTCACCGTACTTGTTGACGAAGAGTTCCACGCCGGTGTTGTCCGTGGCCTGTTGCAGCGAAGGCTTGACCTGGGTGTCACCCACATAAAAGTAGGTTTGCCACTTCGAGTAAGGGCTGCCCGGGCTGGCGTTCTGGGTTTTGGCGTAGTAGACGGTGGCCAGGTAGCCGTTGCCGCCGCTGTCGTACACCGTCAGGGCCGTGCTCTTGTTGTAAGTGGCCGGGTTGCTGCGGTCGAAATCGGTGAGGATGACGCTGGATTCGGCCGGCAGGTTCAGACCCAGCTGGATCTGTGTGGTTTCGCGGGCTTCGCCGGCGGTCTTGTTGGGAATCACCAGGGGGGAGAGGCGTTCGAGGTCGGCCTTGCCGGACGAGTCCACCGATGCGGCCAGCAGGCGTTGTCCAGTCGAGTTGACCACGTTGTTCTGGTCGTTGAGCATGAACGAGCCGTTGCGGGTGTAGACCTCCTGCAGGCCGTCGGGTGAGCGCAGCGGGAAGAAGCCGTCACCGGTGATGGCCAGGTCCAGCGAGTTGCCCGAGGTGGTCACGTTGCCCTGGCTGAATTCCTGGCTCACCTGCTTGAGCGACACGCCCTGACCGATGTTGCTGGAAGACTTTTGCAAAGGCGATGTCGAGAAGATGTCACCGAAGTCAGCGCGTGAGCGCTTGAAGCCGGTGGTGCCCACGTTGGCGATGTTGTTGGCGGTGACGCCGAGCTGGGCGGTGGCCGAATTGAGACCGGTGAGGGCGGTATAGAACGACATGGGTTCGACTCCTGGGTGAATCTAGGGGGTGATCAGAGTCCGACGCGCTGGACGGATGACAGCGGAACGGTTTTGCCGCCTTCGAGCTCGACGTTCACACTGCCGTCGCTGGGGCTGGTGGAAATCGAGCGCACGGTGGCCAGGGTGTTCACAGGCACATCGGTGGTTTTGCCGTTGACCACGGCGCTGGCTTTGAGGCGGTACATGCCGGATGGAACGGCATTGCCCAGCGCGTCCTTGCCATCCCAGGTCAGCGAAGTGACGCCAGCGCTTTGGGCTCCGGCCGACAGTTCCTGCACCAGGCTGCCTTTTTGGTCGTAGACATTGAGCTTGATGCCGCTGGCGCCCTCGGGCAGATCGATGTTGCCTTCAATGGTGCCCCCCTGGGTCAGTCGGCTCATGGTGTCGGGCACGGAGACCTTCAGGCCGATCAGCGAGGCGCTGTTGAGCATGCGCTCGCCCGACAGGGCCGTGACCATCTTTTCCATCGAGGTTTGCATGTTGGTCGTGGCTTCGAGCTGGGAGAACTGCGCCAGCTGGGCCACAAAGGCTTCGTTCTTGACCGGGTCGAGCGGGTTCTGACTCTTGAGTTGGGCGGTGAACAGGGTCAGGAAGTCCTGCTTGCCCATCTCGCTGCTGTTCTTGCTGGTGGCTGCGCTGCTCTTGGTGGCCTCGTAGCTGGTGACTTTGGAGCCGAGCAGGGTGGCCGAGGTGGGTGTGGTCATGTGCTCACCTCATCAGGACTTGGTGATGTCGAGCGTGCGCATCATCAGCTGGCGTGCCGTGTTGATGACTTCGACGTTGTTCTGGTAGGAGCGGGCGGCCGCCATCATGTCCACCATTTCGCCGACTTCGCTGACGTTGGACTGGTAGACATAGCCGTCCTTGTCGGCCAGTGGGTTCTTGGGGTCGGAGACCCGGCGAGGAGCCGCGCCGTCATCGACGACACCGTTGACCATCACACCGCCCACATAGGGGGCGCCCGCATGGGTCAATTCTTCGCTGACCAGCGCCTTGAACACGGCGCGCTTGCCGCGGTAGGCCTCGGCTTCGGTGCTGGAGACGGTGCCGGCGTTGGCCAGGTTGGAGGCCGTGGCGTTCATCCGCGTGATCTGTGCATTGAGTGCGGAGCCGGCAATGCCGAAGATGTTGGTCATGCTCATGGTCAGTCACCCCTCAGGGCCTTGCGCAGGCCGCCAATGTGGTTTTCAAGAAATTGCAGGGTGGCCTGGTAGTCGGCGGCCGCCTTACCGTATTGCGCCTGCTCGACGCTCATTTCCACGGTGTTGCCGTCGAATGCGGTGTTGAAGGGCACGCGGTACAGCAGCCCGCCATCGGCCGCCTGCTCGCCGGCGTTGAAATGCTGGTTGCGTGTGGCGGTGAGCGCGAGGTCGTCTCTGGATTGCACGTTGCCGAGCACCGACTTGAAGTCGATGTCGCGCGCCTTGTAGGCAGGCGTGTCGGCGTTGGCGATGTTTTGCGCCAGGACTTCCAGGCGTTCACCCCTGACTTGCAGGGCCTTCGCATGGATGCCGAATGTGTTGTCCAGCAGTTTCATGGGTTCCTCGATTCACGCTGCCGTTTTTTTGACGCCAGCACTCAAGTTGTTGCTTCTCGAACCGAGTGATGCAATTGCCATGCCATGTGATTTACGGCCACCTCTTGTGGCTTGCCGGCAAGTTTTGTCACATCTGCGGCAAGCGATTGCCGGTGCTTCAAGGCTTGCTTGTGGGCGGTTCGCCGAGCGCGAATTGCTGCACTGCACTGCGGGCGCTGGCGCCCTGCAGAACGGTGTTGGTGTAGGCGTACAGGCCGGCGCTGAGCGAGTCGCGGGTGATGGGCTTTTGCCGGTTGCGCTCGACGTGCAGGTAGCTGGCCTGCGGCCCGGGAATGTCCAGCGCCACATCGCGGCGCTTTTCGCTGCGTGCGGCCGGGGTCAGGATGCTCAGGTAGAGCTCGTCCAGGCTGAGCCGCTCCTGGCCCTTGTCGGGTTGCAGGCCCACCTGGTTGAAGTAGCGGTCCACCAGATCGAGTTGCTGCAGCAGGGGCACGTCCTGGATAGCGCGGGCGTTCTCGCGGAAACCGACAGTGGCTGCGCCGCGGGCCGGTCCGTCGCAGAACTGGATGATGCCGTGGCAGCGGCCGTTGCTGGCCCGGGGGTTCATGCCGCCGCTTTCCATCAGGGTCAGCCGGGCGAAATCGTCGGGTGCGAAGCGGTAACGGTCGGCCAGCGCCAGGATGCGCGAACGCACGGCCGGCAGGTCGGCTGCGGGGACGAATCCTTTGTCAACTGCCCGCGCCAAGGTCTGATCGAGCACAGGGTGACCCTGGCCGGATCCGTTTGCCAAGGCAGACACACCGCTGGCACCGGACGCGGCGCCATCGCCCGCCAGTGTGCTTGGCACGGCCGACGCGGTTTGCCAGTGTCGGTTGGCCAGGGCCTGTTCGGCTGCGGTGAATGTGTTGCCCATGGGCGGCGCGGCCCTGGCCAGAGGCGGCAGCTGCAGCCGGGAAAAGTCCACGTTCTGGCCCGGCACGATGTAGTCCGGGTTCGGGATGCCGTTGTCCGAGGCCACTTGCAGGGCCAGCCTGTGGGCCTGGGTTTCCGAGACGGGCATGCCCTGCTGGCGGTAATGGGCCTTGACCAGGCCAATCAGGGTGTCGCCGGACTGGACTTCCACCTGAGCGCCGGAGGAGGTCCTGACGTCCGTCCAGACCTTGCTGAAACCAGCTGCGGCCGTTGCTGGCGCGCCCGCGCTGGCCGGCAGGCCAGCGGCTGTGCGGCTGGCGGCGGCTGTGGCAGGGAGTGCGGTCAGGTTGGCCATCGGGTTGGTATCTTTTTTGCATCTGAGGGTTTAGAAAGCCTTGAACTGTCAAAACTTCCACACCCATGAACCAGATGAAGCAATCCTTATGCCGACGTTGGGCCACCCAGGCCTGCAGGGTGGGTCTCTGGCTCTTTATGGTGGGCTGGCTGGCACAGGCGGGCTGGGCCACTGCTGCCCGGGCACGTCCCGATGCACAGCCCCCGCAGCCCGTCGCTGCACCTGCCTTGACGCCCGAGGCCTACTTGAGCCAGTCGGTCACGCAATGGGTGGGCCGCCAGCAGGGCATCCCGCCCGATCAGGTACAGATGCAGCCGCTGGATCCGCGGGTCAAGGTGCAGGCCTGCGCCAGGCCCCTGAACATCGATTTGCCCTTTTCCAGCGCTCAGACCGTGCGGGTGCGCTGCCCTGAGCCGGTCTGGCAACTGTATGTGCAGGTGCAGACAGCAGCGCCGGACGGGCGCGCGTCGGCTTTCGTCAGCGGCCAGCAGGTGGGCGCAGGCGAGCAGCGCCGTCTGGTGCTGGTCACCGCAGGGGCCTTGAGCCGTGGCATGACGGTTCAGGCGCAGGATCTGCGGGTGCAGCAGGTCAGTGTGCCGGCCGGAGGCGTTTACCTGGACAACCCGTCCGATGCCGTTCACGCCGAGGTGCTGAGGGATTTGCCTGCGGGTACCCCCTTGCGCCGTTCGGACTTGCGCCCCAGTGTGCTGGTCAAGCGGGGGCAGGTGGTGCAGCTGTCGATCGGGCAAAGCCAGGGTTTCATGGTCTCTGCCCGGGTCGAGGCACTGCAGGATGGTCGAATGGGGGAGCACATCAAGCTCAAAAACCCCGAATCCGGGCGTACGCTCTCGGGTGTGGTCAGGGGGCCCAATCTCGTGGAAGGCCTTTGAGCCCAAAAAATAAGAAAATCGGGGCTCAAGTTCAGCAAGCTCATGCCGATTCTGAATACGAGCATGGTCTCTGCTCAGCTGATTGAGACCAGAAAAGAGTACTGACATGACCGATCCGATTTCTCATTTTGGCCGCATGGCCCAGATGGACAGCAATGTCCGTCAGACCGCCAAGGCCGAGAAGCGCGCTGCCGACGACCAAGGCCTGAGCCCGCAAGGCGCCAAGGCCGCTCTGGTTCGCCAGGACGACGAGGTGCGGCTCAGCGACGTGGCACGCCAAGCCATGCAGGAGCCTGAATTTGACCGAGCCAAGGTCGAGGCGATCAAGAACGCCATCCAGCAGGGTCAATACCCGCTGGATTCGCGCCGGATTGCCGAGAACTTCATCTCGCTCGAAAAAATGATCAAAGGCTGAGTCCCTTTCCATGTCCGACGATTTGCTCGCCCTGCCACCCGACGACGTCCTGCAAGAAGCCTTGCAGGCAGCACCGTCGCAAGTGCAGCGGCTGGCCGAACTGTTGGAGCAGGAATTTCAGGCCCTCAAGCAGCGCGATCTGGCTGCTTTTGAGTCCTTGCAGCCGCAAAAGAACGAAGAACTCGAAAACCTCTCCCGTCTGGCCCAGTGGTGCAGCCAGATGCAGCCGGTGCCTGCCGCCTGGCAGGGCTTGCGCGAATCCCTGGTGCAGCGCCGTGAAGACCACCTGCGCAACATCCAGTTGCTGCAGCGTCAGCTTGAAGCCGTGCGTGGTGCCCTGCAGGCCTTGCAGGGCGAATCGGCGACGCCCACTGACCTCTACGACCGTTCGGGGCATCTGGCCCGGCGCTATGGCGCCTGGAGCCATCACCTGGCGTGACCAGGCTTTTTCTCGTCTCCGGGCTGCATGCCGCGCAGCCAATACACCCACGACAAAATGACCGCCACCGCCGTGTAGAGCTCGGGCGGGATTTCCTGGTTCAGGTCCACTTTGGCCAGCCGCGCCAGCAGCGCCGGGTCTTCGGCCACATGAATGCCATGCTTGCGGGCTTCCTCCAGGATGCGTTCGGCCAGTTCCTGATCGCCCCGGGCGCTGACGATGGGCGTCTTGCGGTGGCCGTACTCCAGCGCGACGGCTTCTTTCCAGCGTCTGCTCATGTTGCGACATCCACCACCGAGCCGCTGGCCGGTGGACCCCAGGGGGCGTTCGTGCTGTCCGGGCGGCGTCCATGGATGACCTGCAGCCGCGTCATGTGCAGTCCGGCGCTGTCAAGCTCTTCGGCCAGGCTGGCCGAGCGGGCCTGGGCGCGTTGGGCGACATCCTCGCGGTCTGCCCACATCACCAGGTCCACCTCCGACAGATCGCTGATCTGGCTTTGCAGCCAGAGGTCTCCCAGCTCGGGACTGGTGGTGTGCAGCTGCAGTGTGAAGCGGCTGGGTGTGTCGCCTTCGGGTGGGCGCCAGCTCATGCGCACCTGAACCGGCGGGGTGTCCAGAAAGGGCAGCACCATGGAAATGGCCCACTCTTTGCCTGCCGAGGTGTCGCTCGACTGCAGTTGGCGCGATTCGATGTCGTCGAGTGCATCCTGCAGCAGGGTACGGCTCTCCGGTGAGTTGCTCAGGGCCTTGATCAGGCCGCGCAAGCTGCTTTTGAGGTCCACCAGGCCGGCGCCTCTGCCCTGTGCCAGCAGGGCTTCGGTCATCCAGCCACCTTGCATGAGCAGTTGTTGCAGGCGCGCCGGGGTCAGTTGTGCCATGGCCGGGCGCAGGCGCATCCAGCCTTGCAGGCCAGCGGCCAGCTCCGGGTCCAGGTTGCGAGCCTGCACCAGCAGTTGGTCCAGCGTGGCTGGCTGCAGCAGCTGGCGCAGGGCGACCGGGTCGGGTGGTCGGTGCATGAGCTGCAGGCTGCGGTCTGGCAGCAGGGGGTCGGCGGCTGTGCTTGCTTGCGGGGTGAAGGGACGCAACAGCACGCTGCCATCTGCTTGAAGCTGCACACGAAAGAGCAAGGTCTCGCCGCGGGTCAGACGCCAGCTGGCGGGAAACTCCCCTGGCAAATCCAGCAATTTGCCACCCGGCATCTGCAGCGCCCAGCCAGCGCCCTGGGCGCCGGCTTTGGCCTCCACCACCTGGCCGTCGTTCAGGCCGAGTTCGCGCGCCATGGGCGCAGTGACCATCGGCAACCGGCCTTCTAGGTAAATGGCGCCGGGCCGGGCGGACAGGTGGGTGGTTTCAGCGCCCGTGATCATGTTCAGCCCCTGGTGTCAGGGGTAGCGTACCCAGCGGCGTTTCTCGGGGCCTGCTGCCGAGCCTGTGCGCAGCGGCCCTTCTTCATGCTCGTGCTCGACCTTGACGCGCACCAGATCGCCTGTTGCCGGGTAATGCTGCAGCAGGACACGGCGCAGGTCCTCCGTGTTGGGCAAGACCAGTGTGCTGCCCCGTTTGAGCAGATTGTTGGATGCGTTCGGGATGGCGCGGGGGTTGAGTTCTGCCAGAGCGCGTCGCAGGACCTCGTCCTTGAACGGCCAGCCGGCGTATTGCCTGCGCACCAGCATGTCCAGGGTTTCTGAGCGTTGCACGGTCAGTGTTTCGCGGGCGGGCGCCGCACTGGCGCTCGGCTGGGCACCGTCTTGCAGGGGTTGCGTCAGGACCTTGAGGGCTGCCGCGGAAGAGGAAGCATTGTCTGCGGCACTGGCCGCAGCAGCGCACAGCAGGGACAGGCAGGTCAGCAGTGAGAGGGTGGGGTGAGCCATGGCGTCCATCGGGAGAAGTGTTAGAGCGGCATGGCGATCCATTCGCCACGTGCGGCCAGCGGGGGGCCTGCCAGTTGCCGGATTTCGGTATGACGCTGGCCGATCTGCACGACTTCGGCCAGAGCCAGGTGTTCCACAGCGCGCGGGTCCAGCATGCGGCTGGGCACCCAGCCGGGCTGCATCAGCAGCACGCGGTCACCGGCGCGCAAGCCGCTGTCTGCGCCCGCCTGCAGGCGCAGTGCGGCAGGGCCCTCCTGCCGAACCACGAACTGGACCGGCTCGCACCGCGTTTGCGCCTCAAATTGCGCCATCCAGTGCGACATGCGGGTCTGTAAGCCGGCGCGCAGCTCCTGCAGCCAGCGACCCGGATCCTGCAAGAGCGCTTGCGCATTCACCGAGATCGGGAACGACTGGCTGGCCACAGTCTGGAATTCGCTCTGGCTGTCATGTCGCTGGGCGATCTGGAGATCCAGTGTCCAGTGCCATTGGGCTGCAGGATCCGCATACCAGGCGGGGGGCTCGATCGCAGCAGGGCGCAGGGTCAGCGTGGCGAACCAGCGCCGTGTGTCCTCCCCGGACGGGCTCATCAGCGCCCGCAGGTAGGTGCTGGTTGGCGGCGCATTCCAGGGCATGACGGTCCAGTGACCGGTGTGCTGGACCGACTCCCGCCAGCTGCTGTGCGCAGACGCCAGCGTGGCTTGCGCAGCGGCCAGCTGCGAACCGGGCATGCCGGTGCTGTCCATCCGGACTGTGACCGCCATGGGCAGACGCCACTGGCGTGGCGCAGGCTCACAGCTGGCGCGTGAGGTCTCCTTCTGGCGCCAGCCCCAGGGCAGCACCTCGGCTGAAACCCGGGCACGGGGCTCTTCTGCGTCATTCAGGTACGACAGCACACGCACACCGCGAACCTCGGCCCTGGAGTGGAACTCGTGGCTTTCGTGCAGCGCTCCCTGGCCGTCGATCCAGGCCGAGGAGAGCACTTGCGTGGGGGTGGTTTCGAGAGTCACCTCCAGCAAAGCTTGCCGAATGGCTTGCAGTTGCTGCTCGTGGGGCAGGTTTGCGTTGCCGGGGGCTTTCTGGGCCTGAGCCACAACACCCACGAGCAAACCTGCGGTCAGGGTGAGGACCCTGATCACGGTACGGAAGTCCGCACGCGGTTGTTGCCACAGTCGCAGGATGTGGGTCATGTCGGCCTCAGCGACGACGGGCAGACAGCTGGCTCAGGTACAGCGCGCGCAGGTCGCGCACCACCTGCTGGTCCAGGGACAGGGTGGTTTCGTAGGTGTCGTCACCCACCGGGGTGATGCTCACCAGCACGGCACCGTAGATCACGCCCTCGACCTTGGTTCGGAAGGTGTCGCTCATGATGGTCATGTCGGCCACGGTGGTGCTGGCATCGAGCTGCTGGCCGTAAACCTGCTCGGTCAGCGCGCGGTAGGCGTCGAGCTTGGAAGCCCGGATGGCCATCAGGCGCTGCTGCGCCGCGTTTCTGTGGTTTTGCACGCTGATTACTGCGTAACCCGTGGCCACCAGGGTTTCGCGTTTTTCGACCAGGGGTTGAATCATGGTCGTGTCGGAAGACACCCCCAGGGGGATGCTCTGGCAGCCTGCCAGGCAGGCGGAAAGGGCGGTTGCACACAGGAAAAGGTGGCGCAGGCTCATGACATGTACTCCGTTGGGCCGCGGCGAGGATGCGCCGGGACAAGATGACTTGTGAGGTGAATCGGCATGAGCGTCGATCACTTGAGTGTTGTCTGCTGGCGACAAAGCAGGGCAGGGGATGTCGCCGTGCTGCTGGAGATGCAGAAATTGGTTGTTTTTTTAGAATTATCGGGTTATAAAATTGTAAATAATTGCAAATACCGATCAAACTAAAAAAACAGGCAAGTTCCCGGAGACGGGCCAACTTTCCGGATTCGGCTCAATTCCATGACCCCCCCAGCCCCGACCCAGATCATCGGCCAAAGCCTGTCCACGCAGGCCTTGCGTCAACTGATCAAGACCATCGCTGCGTCTTCCTCCACAGCCTTGGTCACAGGAGAAAGCGGTACGGGCAAGGAACTGGTGGCACAGGCCCTGCACATGCAGGGACCGCGCTCGGAGGGCCGTTTCGTCCCGATCAATTGCGGTGCCATTCCGCGTGAGTTGATCGAAAGCGAGTTGTTCGGTCACCGCAAGGGCGCCTTTACCGGCGCCGTCACCGACCGCGTCGGGCGTTTCGAACTCGCCCACGGTGGCACCTTGTTCCTCGACGAGATCGGTGATCTTCCCATGGAGATGCAGGTCAAATTGCTGCGGGTGCTCCAGGAGCGTTGCATTTTGCCGGTCGGCGCTTCGCGCGAAGTGCCGGTGGATGTGCGTGTCGTGGCGGCCACACACAAGAATCTGGAACAGGAAGTGCAGGCCGGTCGCTTTCGCGAGGACCTCTACTACCGCATCAATGTCCTGCCGATCCAGACAACGCCCTTGCGTGAGCGCGAGGGGGATCTGGCCGAGCTGCTGTCTTTTTATGCCCGCAGGCACGTCATGCCGGGCAACAAGCCAATCGTTTTCTCGCCCGACATGCTGCAGATGCTGGCCGACTACCGCTGGCCGGGCAATGTGCGTGAACTGTCCAACCTGGTCGATCGTTTTTCGACCCTGTTTCCCGGACAGTCCATCACCTGTTCTCTGGTTCCATCGTGCATGCTGCCCTCCGGGCTGGTTGAACTCCAGAGACAGCGTCTCGGTCGGGAACAAGCGGCGCCCTGGCAGCCGCAAGCGGGCGTGGTGAGCGAGCCGGTGGCCCCCATGCCGGCGCAGGGTTCGATCTCCGATTCTGCATCGTTTGACCCGGTACTCGACGCCATCATGGCCTGTGCTTCCGAACCCGACTTGCCTGCGCGCGCCGTGTCTCCTGCTGTGGCCATTCCGGTGCCTGCTGCGTCTGCCTCCAACGACGAAATCAATGCGGTCGAAGAAGCGATTTTTCTGGCCCAGGGCATCCAGCCTCTGCCGCCCGAGGGCATCTCGCTCAAGCAGCACCTGGTCAACATCGAGCGGGGCTTGATCGAGCAGGCCTTGTCACGTACCCAGGGCAATGTCTCGCGTACGGCCAAGTTGCTGCAGTTGCAGCGCACCACGCTGATCGAAAAGATCAACAAGTACGAGTTGCGTGCCAGCAATTGAGCCCAGTGCTGACGAAACGGCCTGGGCAAGGCTATCATGCGGCAAAGGAATAGCACTCCATGCAGATCAAAGTTTTCCTCGGCGGGGCAGCTGCCGGAGCATTGCTGATCGGGGCCGTCTGGGGCCTTATGACAGGCATGGCGCCCGATGCAGGGCGCGCCAAGGCGCTGGGTGAGACGCAAAGCAACAAGGGCGTCCTGGACCTGATTTGTGAACTCAATCTGGATCTGGACGGCCAACTGGCCTTGGGCATCACGGGCGCCGAGCCTCCCCGGATGTCCATGGCACAGATCGATTTCGGCAAGACCTCCGGCTGGTACCAGGGGCGTATTGCGATTTCCGAAAACCGTGCCGGCAATCTGAGCGTACAGGGGCAGCGCCTGGTGGTCAGCCGGCCAGCCATGTTTCAGCGTTTTGGCGTGATGATCAGCCGGGAGGAATTCTCCGTCGACCGCAAGACGGGGGCCTTTGCCCAGACGCTGACCACCCAGGATGGACGCACGGTGGCGTTGATCAAAGGCACCTGTGCCCAGGTCATCAAACCGCCGTTCTGACTTCTGGCCCGGTCTTTTTTCCCCTAGGAATGCCTCCCCGACAGCGTCGGGGTTACATGGGCCTTTACTGATTGAGCACGGTGATGCTCACGCGCCGGTTGCGCGGGTCTGCCGGGTTGCCGGGCACGTAGGGGGCTGTGTCGGCCACTCCTTCGATGCGCGAGAAGCGGTTGGGTGAGATGCCCGCCCCCTGCATGATCTGACGCGTGGAGTCGGCTCGCTCGGTCGAGAGAGTCCAGTTGTTGCGCATGCTGTCGGGCGCAAAACCCAAGCTGTCGGTGTGGCCCCTGATAGCGATCTTGTTGGGCGTGCCCTTGACCGACTCAGCCACTTCACGGATCAGATTGGCCGCCCGGCCAGTCATGTCCGAGGTACCCAGGTTGAACATCGCGAAATCCGCTTTGTCGATGACTTCAATCTTCAGGCCGTCCTTGTCCCGCGTGACCGAGACCTGTTCCTGAAGGCGTTGCAGCTGCTTGTTCTCGGAGAGCTTTTTCTTCAGGTCCTTTTCGATCTTGTCGAAGGTTTCCTGGTCCTGTTCGCTCTTGCCACTGCCCTGGCCGTCCTTGTCGCCCTTGCCGGTTTGTCCGGAAGGCGCATCCTGGGCAGGGCCTTCGCGGTTGTTCTCTTCCTTGGATGAGCCGTTGTCAGCTCCCGGGCCTCCCTGGGACTGCGGGGTCAGGCGCTCGAGCATGCCGGTCTGCTTGGCCGAGAAGGGAAAGCCTTCGGGGTCGATGATCGAGGTGCCACCAAACAGGCCGTTGGAGCCGGCCAGCTCCCCGAACACGATCTGGCTGTGCGAGGCGGGGCGGAAATAGTCGGCCACGCTCTTGCGCTTGTCCTCGTTGCTGGCACCTAGCAGCCACATGAGCAGGAAGAAGGCCATCATGGCCGTCATCATGTCGGCCAGGGCAATCTTCCAGGCACCGCCGTGCGCGCCGCCGTGACCATCTTCGACGATGATCTTGCGGATGATCGGCCGCAGCGCTTCGCTGTCGGGCGCCGCTTCGGGGGCTGGCGGGGCGGCAGGGGCCGCGTCGGCTTTCTTGTCTTCCTCGGCCATCAACCGCCCCGCAGACTGTCAAACACTTCCGAGAAGCTGGGCTGGTTGTGGTGGCTGATGCAGGCACGGGCCGATTCGATGATCACCGGCTGCGCATGGCCCTTGAGGTTGGAGACGATCATCTGCTTGATGACATCGAGCATCTGGCTGTCTTCGTTGATGATCTGGGTGAGTCGGTTGGCAAACGGTTCGAACATGCCGTAGGCCAGAAACACCCCCATCATCGTGCCCACCAGCGCCGAACCGATCAGGGCGCCCAGCACGGTGGGTGGCTGGTCGATGGCGCCCATGGTCTTCACCACACCCAGCACGCAGGCCACGATGCCCAGCGCAGGCAGGCCGCCGGCGATGGCGGTCAGGGCCGCGGGGGCCATCAGTTCTTCGTGGTGGTGGACCTTGATCGCGGTTTTCATGGCGTCCTCGACCGCATCGGGGTCCAGGTTGCCCTGCGAGATCACCATCAGGCGCAGGGGATCGCAGATCATCTGGATGATCGAGTGGTCTTTGAGCAGCTTGGGAAACTCGCCGAAGATCGGGCTGGAGTCGGGGTTCTCGACGTGCGCTTCCAGGGCCACCACGCCCTCTTTCTTCATGACGTTCTGCAGCTTGCCGATCAGCACCATTAGACCCAGGTAGTCGGCCTGCTTCCATTTGGGGCCGGAGATGCACTTGCCGATGCCGGCCATGGCGGCCTTGAAGACAGGAAAGCTATTGTTGATCAGCGAGGCGCCAACGGCGGCGCCTGCAATGATGATGAACTCGAACGGTGCAGCCTTGATGATGGGCGCCATCTTGCCGCCCGCAATGATGTAGCCGCCGAACACGGCGCCGAAAACGACTGCCAAACCAACAAAGAAAAACATGATGGCCCTTTGATAACTAAACGATGCACCACAAACCCACGCACCAGCCCAGGCTCCACTGGACCAGCAGGTCCAGCAGGTTGCCCAGCACCAGCACCGGCAGCCCCAGATAAACCAGCAGCCAGAACACACCAGCGGGGGTTGGTCGGGCACTGCCCACGTCATGCCCCATGATCGAACTGCCATGACGCTGAGGTCCGGGGCGCGATGCAGACTGGATTGTCGTTGGATTCGTCATGAAAACATGAATCTTGAATTGGAACAGCCAAATTTAACTAATATGTTGGCATGAATCTGAGTTGGAATCCGGACGCCGAGCAGGCGTGGACATACTTTCATCGGGAACACCTGGGCAGCCTGCAGCAAAGCTGGGCATACGGCCAGGCCCTGCAGCAACTGGGTGTGGAGATCCACCGGGCCATGCTGCATGACGGCGATCGCTTGCTGGGCCTGGCGCAGTTCCAGTGCCGTCGCCTGGCGTTTTACATCGGTCTGGCCTCCTGCAGCCGCGGTCCGGTGTGGGCACCGCAGGCCACGCCGGCCATGCGCCAGCAGGCTTTTCGGGCTCTGCGACAAGGCATTCCGACACGCGCGTGGCGCGCCACCGTGTTTTCTCCGGATCAGACACTGGAGAGCCTGGACCCCCAGGAAATGAGGGGCATGCAGCGCGTCATGACCGGTTATTCCACGGCCGTGCTGGATCTGACCCAGCCATTGGAGGTGCTGCGTGCCGGTCTCGATGGCAAATGGCGCAACCGCCTGGTGCGTGCCGAGGCCTTGCCAGGCCTGCAGGTGCATGTGCGCGCCAGCCCCAAAGACTTGCAATGGTTGCTGGAGCGCGAGAACCAGCAGCGGCAGACGCGTGGCTTTCATGCCTTGCCCACCGATTTCGTTCAGGCATACGTGGGCGCTCATCCCGATCGGCAACTGGCCTTTGTGGTGGCGTCCGCTGTGCAGGGCAAGCAAACCCTGGGCAGCATGCTGTTTTTGGTCCACGGCGCAGGCGCCACCTATCACATTGGATGGGCCAGTGATGCCGGGCGCCAGGCGAACATCCATAATCTGCTCTTGTGGAAAGCGATCGATGCCCTGCGGTCGCAGGGCATCCGGCAGCTTGACCTTGGCGGAGTCAATACCCGAGCGTTGCCGGGCATCTCGCGCTTCAAGCTGGGCAGCGGAGGGCAGTTGCTCACGCTCGCTGGTACCTATTTCTGAGACACCCATGAAACGTTTGGCATCTTCGCAGCCTTTGGCTTTTTTCTTCCGTCTTGCACTGGTTGGCGCAACCATGACCTTGCTCAGCCCGGCAAGCTGGGCCATGTCGTGGACGAAGCTGGTTGAGACGCAAACCATGACGTTTTATGTGAACCGCAATGCCATCGAACGCGAAGGCGATATCCGTCGCATCTGGGAAATGCAGGACCTCAAGGCAGCCGATCCGGAGGGTGTCGTCTCCAGGCGGTACCAGAACGAATACGACTGCAAGGAGAAGATGCACCGCATCGGCCGGATGACCAGTTTTTCAGGCCACAAGCTCTCCGGCAAACCGATGTTCGATGTGCCGGATTGGGGATACTGGCGCAAGATTCCTCCGGACGGCGTGTTCGTGGTCAGCTATGTGATGCTTTGTGTGCAGTAAGCCTGCTCAAGGCTTGACTGCCGGCATCACCACCGGCCCCGGCGGTGTGGCCGCCGCAGCACTGGTTTCCCCCGGCTTGGCCGCTGGCTGCACGCGCGGGTACTGCAGTGAGCGCTCCTTGGCGGCGCTGGCATTGTTTTTCTGCAGCGCCTCCAGGTAGCGTTCGCGCTGCAGGGTCACCAGGGCTTCGACGTCGCGTTTGAGGCCGTCCACATTGCCCACCGAACCCTTGAGGGCCTTGACTTCATTGCCCAGGTTTTGCACCGCGGTGGCCTGGCTTTGCAAGCGGCTGTTGATGCCTTGTACTTCGCGCTTGAGGGTGTCACTGGTGGCCGCTACCTGCTTGGCGGTCTCGCTGGGCACTTTCTGCACCAGGCTCTCGGATTGCTTGAGCTGGGCGTCGATGCGGCCTTCGATCTGAGCTTGTGCCTTGGTCAGTTCGACCTGCTTGGCCGACAGGTCCTGCACGCTGCGGTTGATGCCCTCGAGTGACTCCATGCCCGAATTGAGGTCGACCACGCGCTTGCCCACGGCCTCCATCATCACGTCGAGTTTGTTGATGCGGCTGACAATGCGCACGCCCATGATCAGGAAAAACAGCAGGCAGACGATCATCACACCGCCACCGATGGCCAGCAGCAAGCGGGCTTTTTTGTAACCCCCATCGCTCATTTCCCTGAACTGGCCGGTGGCCGCTTTCATGTCCCGGCTGACGGCCAGCGCGGCCTCTGCCGAACGGCTGGCAATGTCGGCCGAGTCAAGCACTGCTTTGGCCAAAGCCTGGTATTGCTCGTATGCGCGCTCATCGACCGTGATGCCGCTGTGTACGGTGGGAGCGGCTGGCGCGGGCGCCGCAGGGCTGGCGGTCGGTGCAGGTGCCGGTGCCGGGGTTGCTGCAGCCGGTGGCGGCGCAGAAGCTGCCTGCGTGCTCGCAGACAGGATCGGGTCGCTCACGAAAGCAGCGTCCTGGCTGGCGTCAGGGGCCGCAGCACCTGCGGCGGATGGGGTGTTCTCGCTCATGGCTGAAAACCTTTCAAACGGGCGGGAGACTGGAGGCGCTGGAGTTGTTCTGCCAGCCGTGCGTTTTGTTCCTGCAAGGCACCCAGGCGCTGCAAGATGGCGCTGTCGTCTTCCCACAGGCGATCTGCCGGCACGCGGGCAGGCAGTTTGGGTGGGGCGGGGGTGCGGGGCACTGCGGCTGCACGCTTGCGGACGGCGGGTGCGGGCGCTTCTTCCCTGGGGGCCGGGCGCGCCTTTTTGCGAGCGGCAGTCGAGCGCTTCGGCTCGGCGTTGGCTTCGGTTGGCTTGCGCGTGGCCGCTCCTGTGGCTGCGCTGGCTGATTTGCGTATGGAGGCAGGTATGGCCACATCGGCCTTGGGGGCTGACTTGGGGCTTTGGGCCAGATGAGGGTCGTTGCCGACCTTCACCTCATGCGGCCGGTCATTGCGGATGATTGTTTTCCGGGCCATTTCCGGTTCTCCTGGTAGGGGCGGAGGGGGCAAGATTGAGCTGGAGGGATTGGATTGAACGCACCCAGCTGTTACCAGGCAGGTCTTTCCTGGAGATCCTGTCCTGGGCCTTGCTGTTCGATTCGTAGGGCTCGGACACCACCACGAAATGGGCCAGTTTTTCGCCGGGGCGGTAGGCAGCCACGATCCTGGCTTCGCGCAGGGCAGGGTAGGACTGGGTCAGTTGCAGCGCCTTGTTGTAAGTGGATGCGTTGCCATACTGGATCAGGTAGCCGGGCAGGGGCAGGGAGCGAACCCATGCCTGTCCTTCGGCCGCGGGGTCGGGGATGTCGTCGGGCACCGACGGCACGGCGGCGGCACTGACGGATGTGATCGAGGTCTGGGCGGTCAGTGGGTTGCTGGCGCTCTGGGCGGAATCGCCAGCCATTTTTTCGGTCGAAACCGTGCGGCCTTTGCCCTTGAGGCCAAAGGAGGCGGGCTGTATCCACATCATCAACAGCACGGACAGGGCCAGTGCACCTGCGGCAGCCCCCAGCAGAGGCCCGCGGCGGCGCAGATTTTCGATCGTCAGGGCAGGGCGGTCCGGCAGCTTCAACGACAGGCCCTGCGGCAGATGCCAGTCGGGCCACTGCCAGCGGAGCATCGCCTTGCGCGGGCTGGGCGGGGGATCGTCTGGCGCAGAGGAAGGCGCCTGCACGACCGATGTCTGGGTTGGCGGCTCGACGGGTTCGACCGCCCGGGCAGGGACGCTGGCTCGCAGCTTGCCCATGCGCCGCAGCAGCAGGGTCATCGCTTCGCTCTGACCCTGGTGGTTGGCCAGTTCCAGGGCCGCTTGAACTTGTTCGTCCGTCGGGCCTTCGATGTCCCAGCGCAGCAGCTTGCGGCCAAACGCCGAGAGGGCCTCCTGGGTCGGGGCCGGGCCTGCCATCAGCAGCACGGCGCGGATGTTCGCACCAGGAAAGTTCTGAATGAGACGGGCCAGCAGCTGCAGCTCCTGCTCGGGCAGTTGCTGGGCATCGTGTACCAGCCAGAGCTGGGCTGAAGAGACTTCGTTCTTGCTGCGCGTGGCCTGTCTGACCGATTGGCTGGCCAGGGCTTCATTGAAGCGGTTGATCAGGGATTCGGTGTTGGTCGGGAAGTACACCTCGACAGCCATTTCGGGGGCCGTGCTGCGCAGACGCTGCAACAGGATCTGGGCGTAATGGTCGAGCAGGGCGTCGTGCGCGCAGGACAGGGCCAGGCTCAGGCCTTCGTGGGTCAGCGCGTTGACGCAGCCGTCGATGCGCATGCGGTCGGCCGTGCGGAAAAAGAGCTCGGCGGGGGCGGAATCCCGGGAGTCGATGCGGATGTTCATGCCGATGTTCTGGCGGTGGAGACCCGCTGACCATCTGCATCAAACAGCATGGACGCGGGCAGTTGGACACGGGGTTTGTCACGGCCGGTCTGGCCGGGGGTCTTGGCCTCCAGGCTGAACACATAGGCGATCACCTGGGCCACGGCATGATAAAGCTCTTCAGGAACCTGCTGCTCGAGGTCGGTGGTGAAGTACAGGGCACGGGCCAGCGGCGGAGCTTCAAAGATGTGGATGCCGTGGGTGCCGGCTTCCTCTCGGATGCGGGCGGCCATGTGGTCGGTGCCCTTGGCCACCATGATCGGGGCGCCGTCGCCGGTGGGGTCGTATTCGAGCGCCACGGCAAAGTGCTCGGGGTTGGTGATGATCACGTCGGCATCCTTGATGCGCTGCATCATGCGGGCATTGGCCATTTCGCGCTGACGCCGGCGTATCTGTGCCTTGACCTCTGGACGGCCTTCCATGTCCTTGAATTCGTCCTTGATCTCCTGCTTGGTCATGCGCATGCGTTTGTTGTATGCGTATTTCTGGTAAGGCACATCGATGAGTGCGATGGCCGCCAGACTCAAGGCGATCCACAGGGCAGATTCGGCGATCATGCCGCCGGCGGCTTGCAGGGCGGGCTCCAGCCCCATGCGTCCCAGATGCACCAGCGTGTCCATATTGCTCATCACCGACATCCACAACACCACGGTGACCAGCGTGAACTTGAGCAAGGCCTTGGACAGTTCAACCAGCGCATGCGTGCCGAACATGCGCTTGAGGCCGGCCATGGGGTTGAGCTTGGAGGCTTTGGGCGCAGCCGCCTTGAGCGAGAACAGGTAACCGCCGGTGAGGCCGGACACCAGCACGGCGGCGACCAGGGTGAAGACCAGGATCGGCAGGATCAGCATGAACGCTTCGCCGAGTTGGCCACCGAAAACAGCAGGCAACAACTGTGGGCGGTCGAGCGTTTTGCGATCGAACACGAAACCGTTGGCAAAGATGGCACTGAGGTGGCTGATCATCCAGCCTCCGAGCATCAGGATGATCGTCAGGGTGCCGATCACGATCGCGGCAGCGGGCAGTTCGATGGAGCGGGCCACCTGCCCGTCTTCGCGCGCCTTGCTCAGTCGCCGCGCGGTCGGTTGTTCTGTGCGGTCCTGTTCATCAGACATGGGGCATCCCTGTCAGGTCGCGCAGCACGTTGAAGCCCTGTGTCCACAGCCAGTCGATCCGGCCGCCAATGGTGTCCATGGACAGGATCAGGATCAGGAAGCCGGCCAGGATCATGGCCGGAAAGCCCACGGCAAAAATGTTCAGGCTGGGTGCGGCGCGCGTGACGATGCCCAGGCCCACGTTGATGAACAACAGGAACACCATCACAGGCAAGGCCATCAGCAGGGCGCCCAGGAACATCATGGAACTCCACTGCATGACCCGCCCGAACACCGCCTGGTTGAGCACCGAGGTGCCGATGGGCAGGCTGTGGAAGGATTCCGACACCATGCCCAGCAAGATGGCATGTCCGCCGAAACCCACGAACACTAGGCTGGCCAGGATCAACAGGAACTGCGAGATCACCGGCACGTTGCCCAGGTTGGGGTCGATCATGTTGGCCATGGACAAGCCCATGGACGATGAAATGCTCTGACCGCCGACCACCACGGCAGCCACCACGATCTGCAGCACCAGGCCCATGATGGAGCCAATCGCAATTTGGTTGAACACCTCCAGCAGGCCTTGGGCGCTGGTGGGGTCCAGGAACGGCCATTTGTGCAGTGGGTAGATCAGCCAGGTCAGCACCATCGCCATCAGGATGCGCAGGCGCAGGTTGAAGGCGTTCTGAGCCAGGATGGGGGCGGTCAACATCAGGGCCGAAATGCGCAGCATCGGCCACATGAAGGCATAAAACCTTTCAATGATGTCGGCAGCGAGCAGATTCAGCATGAGGACGCGCAGTTCAGGGTCAGCTGAACAAGGTCGGGATGCGCTGGAAGATGGAGCGGGTGAAGTCCACCAGCGTGACCAGCTGCCAGCTGCCAAACACCAGCAGCGCCAGTGCCAGTGCGATCAGCTTGGGGATGAAGCTCAGCGTCATCTCGTTGATGGACGTGGCGGCCTGGATGACGCCGATGAGGACGCCCACGATCAAGGCGATCAGCAGCAGCGGAGCGCTGACCAAAACCGAGGTCCACAGGGCGTGGCGTGCGATGTCGATGACCATTGAAGTGTCCATGTCTTGTGACTCCTAGGGCATGGCAAAGCTGGACGCCAGGGAACCCATGATGAGGCTCCAGCCGTCCACCAGGACGAACAGCATCAGCTTGAAAGGCATTGAAATCATCATCGGCGAGAGCATCATCATGCCCATGGACATGAGCACGCTGGAGACGATCAGGTCGATGACGACGAAGGGGATGTAGATCAGGAAACCGATGGTGAAGGCGCTCTTGAGCTCGGAGGTCAGGAAGGCCGGCACCAGCGTGGTGAAGGGCACGTCCTTGGCGCTGCCAACGGCCTTGTTGCGGGCGATCTCCATGAACATGGCGATGTCGTCCTCGCGCGTCTGGTTGAGCATGAAGGCGCGAATCGGCTTTTCGGCAATGGCCATGGCCTTGTCAAAGGACATGCCTTGGTTCATGTAGGGGGCAAGGGCGTTGGTGTAGACGTCGCCCAGCACCGGAGACATCACAAACAGCGTCAGGAACAGGGCCAGGCCCACGATGACCATGTTGGGCGGAGTCTGACCGGTGCCCAGCGCCTGACGCAGGATCGACAACACGATGATGATGCGCACAAAGGCGGTCATCATCAGCAGCAGCGAGGGCAGCAGCGTCAGCGTTGTCATCAACGCCAGCAACTGCAGGTTCAGGCTGTACTGGGTGCCGCGGGCGGTCTGGCTGGAGGTGATGCCCGGCAGGTCCGGGGCGGCCATGGCCAGGGCCGGCACCAGGGTGCAGGCGAGCACAGGCAAAAGGGTCAAAAGGCGACGGTACTTCATGTCGTCAGGCCCGCGTGTCCATGTGCACGCCAATGCGTGCGGGTGGAACGTTCAGGGCAGTGATGGATTGCACGGTGATTCCCAGCAGGACATCCTGGCCATCGAGCTGGACCAGGGCGATCTTCTGGCGGGGCCCCACGGAGAGGGTTTCAACGATTTTCAGGCGGGCATCGGTTCGGCCGCGTGCGCCGACAGCACCCGACTGCAACTTGCGCAATGCCCACAGGCTGCCCAGCAACAGGGCGATCACCAATGCAAAGCTCAGCAGGTATTGCAACCAGTCGAAAAAGCCGTTGTTCATGGATGCAACCTGAGCAGAAGATCAAAGGTTGTTCAGGCGCTCGGACGCTGGCACCACACGGGTCAGGCGAATGCCGTAGCGGTCATTGACCAGAACCACTTCGCCTTGTGCCACCACGGTGTTGTTGACCAGCAGGTCCAACGGTTCGCCGGCGATGCGGTCGAGTTCGACCACGCTGCCCTGTGTCAAGCGCAGCAAATCTCGGATCTTGATCACGGCGCGGCCGACTTCTATCGAGAGCGTGACGGGGATGTTTTGCAGGACGTCAGGGTGGATCTGACCATTTTCATCGCCGCTGGCGATGATTTCGGGGGAGTTGAGTTCAGTCATGGGGGCTCCTGGCGGCTCAGTTCGGTGTCGGTTGGGGCGCGATGGGGTTGGGGCCAATGCTGTCGACCACCTTGATGGCGACCTGGCTGCCCATGGCGCCGATTTCCACGTCGAACACCGGGATGTCACGGATCATGGCCCGCGCATGTTCGGGTTTCTTGAAGGGCAGCACGTCACCGGGCTGCATGTTCTGCAGTTGGTGAAGCGAAATGTTGAGCTTGCCCAGCATGACCTGCAATTGCAATTCGGCGTCGCGGGTGGCCTCGGCCAGCTGCTGGCGCCAGACCTTGTCGGACTCTTCGTCGCCGTCGCCCGTCTGCACACGGCTGCGCAGCAGATCGCGCACGGGCTTCAGTGCCACGTAGGGGACCACCATGTCGACAAAACCCGAGCCCTGAGCGGTGACGTCCGATTCGAAACGCGAGAGCACGACCAGATCGTTCTCGTCCGCGATCTGGGCAAACTGCGGGTTGATTTCAGAGCTCACATGCTCGAATTCCACCGGTGTGATCGGGGCCCAGGCTTCCTTGAAAGAGCGGAAGAAGACCTGCAGGATGATCTTGATGATGCGTGTTTCTGTCGGGGTGAACAGGCGTCCCGGGGGCAGCTGCCCCACGCCCCGCCCAAAACCGCCAAAAAAGCTGTCGAGTGAGCTGAAGACCACTGTGGGCTCGATGACGACCATGGCATAGCCGCGCAAGGGGGCCATGCGCACGATGTTGACCGACAGCGGGGCGCGCAGGTCCTTGATGTAGTCGCCAAAGCGAACGATCTGTGCGCGGGTGGGGTTGATGCGGGGGCTGGTGCGCAGCACCTCGAGCATGCCCAGGCGGAACAGTCGGATGAAGCGCTCATTGATCATGTCCAGCGACATGACGTTAATGCCCAGGCTGCTGTCTTCCGACGTCAGGTCGTGCTTGCGCACGTTGGCTTCGACGTTGTAGCCGGTGTCCACGGCCAGGCTGCCGCTGTCCACCGCAGCAGACAGGGCGGCAAGCTCCTCGGGACTCAGCAGGGGTTGGATTTCAGCCATGGCGAGACAGACAAAAGCTCACTGAACCACGAAACTGGTGAAGAACACTTCTTCGATGCCGCCGAAATCCTCGTACTTGGTGAGTACGGCATTGAGTTCGTCGCGGATTTTGGCGGCCAGGTTCTTGCGGAAGTCCGGTGCGCCCAGGTCGGCTTCGGTGCCCTGTCGCATGACGTCCAGCGCTGCGGAACGCAACGCGGATTCGTGTTTCTTCACGTTTTTGAACACGCGTTCGTCGTAGTGGGTCATGATGGACAGGTTGACCTGGATGACCTTGCGGGTGCCCGTCAGGTTCGACACCAGTGGCTTTTCCAGTTCCAGGTAACTGTTCTCGAACCGGGTGAGCTGCGGGGTTTCCTTGGCGACTTTTTGCGGGCCTGAGGCGCCTTCCTTGGGTTCGCCGCCCTGGTTTTGCGCTTCCAGCTCGGCCAGGCGCTTTTCCATCTCGTGGATGTCCTTGCGATCGAAGAATCCCGTCAGGAACATCGTGCCCACCACCGTACCGGCCAGCAGCACGATGGCCGCCACCGCGATGATGATGATTTTCACCAGAGGTGATTTCTTTTTGCCTTCTTCTTCGACGACTTCGTCAGCCATGATCCATGTCCTTTGGGTTAAACCATCACGTCCCAACCGTCAGGGCGGTGGGGTCGAGGGGTGAATCCGCTGGTTGCAGGGGGTGTTTCTGCGGTTTCCGCATTGGCGGTGGTTTGCGCAGTTTGTCCCTGACCAGATGTCGGATTCCCGCCATTTTGTCGGTTTTGTCCGGTCTTGACATCGAGGTTAGCAACATCCATGCCCATTTGGCTCAGGGTTTCTTTCAGGCGGGAAAGTCCGTCCTGGAGAAGGTCCCGGGTGGCGGCCTGGGGGGCCGTGAAGCTGGCGTCGAGTTCGCCTGCGTGCAAACGCATTTCCACTTCAATGTGCCCGAGGTGTGCTGGCTTGAGCATGAGGCGAAGGCTCCAGTGGCCCCGCTCGATTTCGCGGATCATGCGTTCACCGATGGCATCGGCCATCTTCTCGCTGAGCACCTGTGCCTGGTCGCTGGTGATCTGGCTGCTGGCTTGGGCCGGGCTGGCGTCGGGGCGCTGCAGGCTGGGGCTGGTGGACTGTCGTGCCATGCCCGCACCTTCTGCCGGGCCGGTGTGTGGGGAAATGGCTTGGGAGGGTGCGCCGATGCCGGAGGCCAAATCCTCCGGCAGGGGTGTGGTCTGCTCTGTCATCAGCGCCCCTAGATCGAGTTCGGACTCGGTCCAGTCCGGCACCTGGGGCGGGGTGGATGGGGCAGTGTCCGGCGCGCGGGCGTTGACGGCCTTGGCCGCGAGGGGCTGCGCCCATCGCAGGCTGCTCAGCCAGACGCCGTTGACAGGTTCGGCAGCTGTTGCGGCTGTGGCGGCATCGGTTTGCGTGGCACGAGCGTCGGGCAGTGCATCTTGCCAAGCGGTCACGCTGCCGAGCCATGCCTGGGGCAAGGGTGGCGGTGTGATTTCAGTGGGGGTGGCGATCCCTGTGGGCGGGATTGGGTTGCCAGCCACGGCCTGGCCCGAGCTGGCGGCCGTCGGCGCTGCCATCAAGGGGGTGACAGGGGAGGCTGCCAGCGTGGGTGTGCTGGAGGCAGCAGGAGAGGCTGCGGTGTTGGCCGGCGTGCCAGGTTCCTGGCCGAGCAACAAGGCAATGGCATGCGGATCCATACCCTGGGCCTGGGCGAAAGCCATCAGGCTTGCTGTGTCGGGGTCGGGGCTGCGGGCGGTGATCACCTGCAGGTCGGCACCTGTACCCACCTGCTCAACCGCCAGACCGGTGGGCCAGGCCTGCATCCATGGCGGCAGCAACACAGCATCATGGCCTGGGGTCATGATTTGATCGCCGTCCTTGCCTGTTTGCAGAGGCTGGGCTCCGGCGCTGACTTCCAGAGTTTGCAGGCTGTTGCCGTTCACGTCGATGCGCTCCAGAGCTTGGGCCATCCACTGGCCAAAGCCCGAGGAGGCGTTGCCAGCGGGCTCCCCTGCTGAAGGGGCGGAGAAGGTGGTCGGGTCCTTGCCTGCGACGCCGGCGTTTCCAAGATCGATGGTGGTCAGGTTCATGGCTTTTCTCGAAAGGGCGAGGCTGCAGGCGGAAAAATCTTGCCGCCTGCTGGCCTTGTTCCACTGGATCAGCAAGACGCGCGCCAACTTGCACCCGGAGTGACTGCCATTTGGCCCATTGCGCTGTCGAGGCCTGTGGCATGGTGTTTGCATGCACATGGTCCGGGTGGCTGGAAATTCTTCCAAGTCCATGATTTAAAAGATTTTTCTGGCTGAACATGAGCGTGATGAGTCTGTCAACAATTCGACAGAGCCTGGGTCGTTATGACTTCACCGGCCTGGGTATCCCTGCCCTGGTGCTGCTCATCATGGCGATGCTGGTGGTGCCGCTGCCGCCGCTGTTGCTGGACGTGCTATTCACCTTCAACATCCTGGTCGGGCTGGTGGTGATCATGATCGCCATCAACACCCGCAAGCCCCTGGAGTTCTCGTCCTTCCCCTCGGTGCTGCTGTTTGCCACGATGCTGCGGCTGGCCCTGAACGTGGCCTCTACTCGGGTGGTGCTGGTCAATGGACACGAGGGCCACGACGCCGCGGGCAAGGTGATTTCGGCGTTCGGTGAATTCGTGATCTCCGGCAATTTCGTGGTCGGCTTCATCATCTTCGTGATCCTGACGATCATCAACTTCGTGGTGGTGACCAAGGGCGCAGGACGTGTCTCCGAGGTCAACGCCCGTTTCACCCTGGACGCCATGCCCGGCAAGCAGATGTCGATCGATGCTGACCTGAATGCCGGCGTCATCGACCAGGCCACGGCCAAGAAGCGCCGCGAAGAGCTGTCGCAGGAATCGGACTTTTTCGGTTCCATGGACGGTGCCTCCAAGTTCGTCAGTGGCGATGCCATGGCCGGCATCCTGATCCTCATGATCAACCTGGTCGGTGGTCTGGCGATCGGCATCGGTCAGCACAACATGCCGTTTGCCGAAGCGGGCCGCACTTATGTGCTGCTGACCATCGGTGACGGTCTGGTGGCCCAGATCCCGGCGCTGTTCCTTTCGCTGGCGACCGCCATCGTTGTGACCCGCGTGACCACGGCCGAGTCGATGACCGAGCAGGCCTCCAGCCAGCTTGCCAACCCTCCGGCCTTGTTCATTGCGGCCGGTATCCTTGCCGTGATCGGCATGGTGCCGGGCATGCCGCATCTGGTTTTCCTGTTGCTGGCCGCCGGTACTGCCGGATTGGGCTTCATGGCCCTGCGCAAGCAAATCGAGCTGGACAAGGGTCCTGCCGCCGAGGCGGCGGCTGCCCCCGAGGCGCCCAAGGAACTGGATTGGGACGATGTGGAGCAGGTGGATCTGATCGGTCTGGAAATCGGTTATGGCCTCATCCCCTTGGTCAACCCCGAGTCGGGCGGCCAGCTGATGACCCGCGTCAAAGGGGTCCGCAAGAAATTGTCGGCCGAACTTGGCTTTCTGGTGCAGCCGGTGCGCATTCGCGACGCACTCAACCTCGAGCCAGACGCCTACCAGATCCTGCTCAATGGTGTGGTTCGCGGCCGTGGCGAAGTGCGTGTGGGCCGTGAATTGGCGATCAATCCGGGCAAGGTTTATGGCCGCATCGAAGGCCAGCCTACCCGCGAGCCGGCCTTTGGTCTGGAAGCCGTCTGGATCGAGCCCCTGATGCGCGATCAGGCCCGTGCCCTGGGCTACACCGTGGTCGATCCGAGCACGGCCATCGCCACTCACCTCAACAAGGTGCTGCGCGACAACGCGAGCGAGCTGCTCAGCCACGATGAGGCCCAGAAGCTGCTGGACAAGCTGGCGGCCAAGTCACCCAAGCTCGTCGAGGAGCTGGTCCCGGGCAAGCTTTCGCTGGGCGTGGTCACCCGCACACTGCAGAACCTGCTTCAGGAAGGCGTGCCGATCCGCGACATGCGCAGCGTGGTCGAAGCCCTCACCGAGGCGAGCGCCCGTACCCAGGATCCTGAGCAACTGACCGGACTGATCCGCCCCAAGCTGGGCCGCATGATCGTGCAGGGCCTGCTGGAAAACCGCGACACCTTGTCGGTTATGACCCTCGACCCGCAGCTCGAGCAGCTGCTGCACAACGTGCTGCAGCAAAACGGTGGCAACACCGGCATGGTGCTGGAGCCCGGGCTGGCCGACAGCCTGTTCAGCGCACTGCGCGAGAGCGCCAAGGACATGGAAGAACAAGGCCTGCCAGCGGTGCTGGTGGTCTCCCCAGGCATTCGCGCCTGGACCTCGCGCGCGGTGCGCTTTCGCGTCACCGAGCTGACAGTCATGTCCTACAGCGAAATTCCGGACGACCAGGCTGTCAAGGTGGTCTCCACCGTACAAGCCGGTCCGCGCAACATCAATACAGCACCCAAAGGCTGATGAACCATGGAACTCAAACGCATCCTCGCGCGCGACAGCCGCACTGCCAATGACAAGGCACTCCAGCTCTATGGCCCGGATGTGCTGGTCATCTCCAGCCAGCGGGTGGACAACCAGACCGAACTGATTGTGGCCATCGATACCCCGCAAGACGCTGTCGAAGCTGCAGTGCCCAAGGCGCAATCGCCGGTGGTCACGCCCAGTGAGCAGGACCGTTTTGTGGCGTTTTCAGATGTCTTCAAAGTCAACATGGAGCCGGTTTCCGCCGTGACCGTGCCGCAGGAAATGGTGTGTGAGCCTGCCGCCGAGCGGCTGGCTGCCGCGCAGAAAATGCCCCAGGAGGCTGCGCCAGTGGTGCCCGCATTGCTGCCGGCCGAGCCCGAGCACGATGCGCCGGCCGAGGCCGAAGACCTGCGTCGCAGCCGTGACACCGTTGAGCTGCTGCGCCAGGAGATTGCCGCGCTGCGCCAGGAATTCAACCTCAATCGCCAGGTGGCCATGTGGCAGTCTGGCCAGGGCCTGAGCGCCGAACTCACGGGCTGGTTTGCCCAGATGCAGGAACTGGGCGTGCCCGCCAGCATGCGCACGCTGATGGCCGATGCCGTCAAGGATTGCGAGACCGTTGGGGCGGCCTGGCCCTTGGTTCATCAGGCTTTGTCCGCAGCCGTGCAGCGCCGCAAAGCGGTGTGGCCAGCCAAGGGCGTGCATGCTCTGGTGGGCCCCTCGGGTGCCGGCAAGAGCCTGATGGTGGCGCGCATGGCGCAGGCCGCCGCCAGCCAGATCGCAGTCGAGGACATGGCCATCATCAGCTTTTCGGATGCCAAGGCCGGTGCCTGGAGCCAGCTGCAGGTGCTGGCGGCGCAGTCGGGGGTCAGTTGCTACCGTGCAGGCGATGTGGCAACGCTGGAGGTCCTGTTGGGTGAACTGTCGCACCTCAAGGCCATCTGGATCGACACGCCCGGTACCGATTTTTTGCAGCACGCCGGGAAACTGCACAACCTGGGCAATGGGGTTCACCTGCATGCGGTACTGGCGCTCGATGCTACAGTCACCAATGTGCGAAAAATCTTCGATTCATCCCAGCTTTCTTGGAAGTCGATCATGCTCACCAAGTTCGACGAGGCCGCTCACCCCTGGCATGTCCTCAAGGCCTTGTGTGACAGCAGCTTGCCCGTCACTGCGGTGGGCGCAAGCCATCTTGCAGGTGCTGCGCCCATGCCTTTCGAGGCGGGTGCATTGGTCGATCTGGCCCTTCAGGGCTTGCAGCCCGAGGGCTTGAGCGTCGAGATGCCGGTCAAGAAAACAACACGTCGGCGGACGACTGCCGCTAAAACTAAGGTCCTCCATGGATAAAAGCGTGCATACCCAGGTGATCGGGGTGGCCAGTGGCAAGGGTGGCGCAGGCAAGACCACCGTCTCGATCAATCTGGCGGTGGCCCTGGCTCAGCGTGGCCACAGCGTCATGCTGCTCGATGCCGATCTGGGCATGGCCAATGCCCAGATTGCGCTGGGTGCCCATGCTCCCTACAACATCGGTCATGTGCTGCGGGGCGAAAAGACCCTGGACGAGGTGATTGTCACGACGTCGCAGAAGGTGCGCCTGGTGCCGGGTGCTTCCGGGCTGCGGGACATTGCGGCGCTGGACACGGTACAGATTGCCAGTATGGTGCATGCGTTCGACACACTGAGTGAGCCGGTGGACTATCTCGTGGTGGATGTCGCCGCAGGCATTGCACCCGCGGTGCTGGAGTTCATGTCTGCCTGCCAGCGCAGGTATGTGGTGGTTTGTGATCAGCCTGCTTCGATTGCCGACGCCTACGGGCTGATCAAAGTCATGTCGACCGAGCAGGGCTTGGACGAGATCTACCTGATTCCCAACATGGTCAATGACGCACAGCAGGGCAAACAGCTGTATCGGCGCATGAACGATGTCTGCAACCGTTTCCTGGGTGTGTCCATCCGGTATGCCCACGCCATCGAGTCGGACGAGATGGTCCTGCAGTCGCTTCGCAAGTACAAATCGGTACTCGAGTTTGCACCGGGGTGCGCTGCTTCGCGGGATTTTCGGCTTTTGGCCGAGGAAATCGACCATTTGCCGCCGATCGAGCAGGCCTCTGGTCGCATCCAGTTCTTCATGGGGCGAATGCTCCATCCTGGTCACTGACGAGAGGTGGCGCGTGGCCAGTCAAGTCTCCCTCTACGAACAGGTCGATAACCGGCACGAAGCACTGATCATGGACCACATGGCCATGGTCAGGCGGGTCGCGATCCACCTGAAGGCACGCATTCCGCCCTTCATGGAGCTCGACGAGCTGATCCAGGTTGGCATGGTGGGCCTGATCGAGGCTGCCCGTTCGTTTGACCCGACCCGGGGGCACGGGTTTGAAAACTACGCCCTGAGCCGGGTGCGTGGTGCCATCCTCGACGAGGTGCGTCGGCAATCCTTCCTGCCGCGCTCAGCCGTGGCCTTCAACAAAAACGAGAACGAAGCCGTGCATGTGCTGGGCGCCGAACTGGGCAGAACGCCCACGCAGGCCGAGCTGGCCGAATTCATGGGCAAGGATCTGGACGATTTCCAGCGCGAACGCGGCCAGGCCAAGCGCTTTGAAACCTTCTCCATGGAAGTGGTCAATGACGAAGTCATGAGCATGCCCGGGGATGCGATGCAGCAGCCCGAAGTCATGGTGGAAGAGGCGCAGTTCATGCAGGCCGTGGTGCAGGCGATCGAGCATCTGCCCGAACGCGAGCGCCTGGTCATGTCCCTGTACTATGTTGAAGAGCTCAACCTCAAGGAGATTGGCGAAGTTTTGGGCGTCAGCGAGTCCAGGGTCAGCCAGATCCTGTCGACAGTGGTCAAAAAGCTGCGCCAGCAGCTGCAGATTTCCTGATCATGGATGCCCTGGTCGCCGCCTTCCTGGCCATAGGCCTGCTGGTGGTCATCATCCTCATCGTGTACCTGATCGATCGCATCAACAGCATCGAGAGGGAAACCCGCCGTGTAGCCCAGTCCGTGGTGACTGCACAACCGGCAAACCAGGAGCCTTTTGGCGGCCTGTCGGGCAAAAAACTCTGGGATGCGCTGTGTGGCAAACCGCCGGCGGGCACAAGCGATCAGACCCTGCAGGAATGGCGGGATCGTTACGAAGTGGTGTTGCACAAGCACATCCAGTCGCTGTTCGAGGAGGGTGCCAAGGATGCCCAAAGAGGGATGTCCGGCGAGCCACCCAACACCCGTACCATTCGCACCGCCAGGGTCACGGTCGAGTCCTGGATGCCTGCAGCCCAGGCCAATACCCTCTACAAATGTGGTCTGGACTCCGTCCAGCAGGCCACCGAAGACCTTACCCCCGTTCGTGCTGCGCTGGACGAAGCCGGTCAGCAACTTTTTGCCAAAGTCCTGCTGGATCTCAACGAGCCGCTGTCGCGCACCCTCATGCCGCAGAACAACCCACCTGGACCTGGCGCCGCAGCCGGACTGGCGCTCCCCGATCAGACTTCGTGATGAAAATCGTCATCTTTCGATGACACAGGGCTCAAGTTTTCCCGAACTCCTCCGAATCAGTGTGTACAAAGCAGTTGAGGAGTTTGAATCCATGCGAGCCTTTACACGAGCAGCCCAGAGTTACGGTTCGGTCCAGGTAGTGACCGGAGTCGCCACGGCAGACAATGTCCAGCTCATCCAGATGTTGTTTGACGGTTTGGCCGAGAGCCTGGCAGCCGCCCGCGGGCACATCGAAAACGGCAGCATTGAGGACAAGTCCAAAGCCTTGGCCCGCGCCGGACGCATCGTGGTTGGTCTGCAAGGTGCGCTGGACTTCGAGCGCGGCGGCGAACTTGCCCACAACCTCAATGACCTGTATGGCTACATGACACGCCGCATTCTGCACGTCAACGCCTACAACGATCTGGAGACGCTTGCCGAGATTGCCAGCCTGGTGCGCGACATCTCCAGCGCATGGCAAGCCTTGCCCGGCTTGCTGGGGCCGAGCAACCGCACGGCGCAGTACGCCAACTGAAGCCTCGACCGGACTTCCGGCCCGCTGTGCCCGGAAGGCACTTGACAGACCGCCGCACCCAGCGTCGGTCTGTTTTTACTGGATCGTCAGTTCTTGCGTGGCGGACGGCGTCGACTTGGGCAAAGTCAGGGTCAGCACACCTTTGTCGTATTTGGCCTGGGCCTTGGGGCTGTCAATGGCCGCTGGCAGCGTCAGGCTGCGTGACACCGCGCCATAGTGGCGTTCACTGCGCAGGTAAGACTCACCCGAACGGTTCTCTTCTTGCTTGACCTCGGCCTTGACGGTCAAGGTGTTGCCGTCGATCGTGACATGGATGGCCTCCTTGGGGACGCCCGGCACTTCCGCCTCGATCGTGTAGGCGTCTCCGGATTCTTTGATGTCCATGCGAATCTGGCCCGGCGCGGGCAGGGTGTCACCCTGCAGTGGCTTGACGAAAAAGCCCGGCGCAAAGTCCTTCAAGAAGTCATCGAAGACGCTGCTGCGGTTGATAAGTGAACTCATGGCCAACTCCTTGTGTGTCGTACTGCGGTGAATCTACCGCCAGATACTGTGCAGTTTGGACTTGGTGCGTTCAATACATCCATACCGGTAAATGCCGGATCTTGGGGCGGGGCAGAGAGACCTGGAAAACAAAAAACCGCTCGAAGAGCGGTCTGGATCATGGACTTCCCCGAGGGTCAGCTCATGAGTTTGTAGCCTCGGTCGATCAGACATTGCCTGAATCTGACGATGTTTGTGGGCTCATAGTTTGTGGCGTTTTGCTTTACGAAGCTCTCACACGACATACGATCCTTTTCATACCTGACGGGGTCGATTTCCTTCAGGAGGATGGCGGGGTAATAGTCCAATCCGAGTATTCCCCCAGGATTTGCCGCACAAGCCGTCAAAAGCCATGACCCTAGACAAGCGCTTGCGACGAGGGCTTGCATGGGCAGTTTTTTTGTATTGGATGTACTCACAATATCAATGAATATATAAATTGAAACAATATTGATATTGTATAGGTATCAGTACTCAATCCAGAGTGAGAAACAGTGACTAAAAACTGATGATTGAGCGGATGAAGAGCCGCTTCGTATGAAATTTTCGACGCGATAAATAAAAAAGGACTCAGATTTCTCTGAGTCCTTATGTATCTAAATATTTGGCTCCCCGACCTGGGCTCGAACCAGGGACCTACGGATTAACAGTCCTTGGTAATAGTCAAGGAAATCAACCACTTAGGTCGGAAGTTATTCCACTATCTTAACCGACATCCGCTCTGTTTTTTAGAGGGGCCGAAAATTTTTGTGGAACAAAAAAATAAGGCGTTGTTGAGATGTCCAGGCTATCCCTGACGGCTGCTTTTGCAGGTCGATCAATAGCCCATGTCCCTTTTCTTGTTACCGTAATCTGAGCGCGCTTTTGCGTCCGAGTAGCCCATCGCGGGCAACACTAAAAGAGCAAAAAAACCGATGACCAGCCAAGAAACAATGCTCAGGAGAAATGAAGCTCCGGATTCACAGCTGTCTGGAGAAAGCTCAAAAAATCGGCCAAGCCCAGTGGCATGCAAAGCCTCAATCACAAGCGAGGACGGCACGTAAAAAACCGCTTTGACGGTTCCCCAGATATCGGAGATCGTAATGAGTCCGTCAAAGTTTCGATCGAACTGTCCAAGTGTTGCAAGGCAAATGCTCATTTGAGAGTCCGGTTCAGCTTCACATCAGCATCAATATACAGCCAGATCGCATACAGACTGGCGTTTGGCCGGGTTCACCTGGTCGGCTTGACCAGTTTGCCGATGCGCTGGCGAACGTAGTGCCGGGTCATCTTGCCGTCGGCGTGGCCGAGCAGGCCTTGGGCGGCATCCATGCCCGCTTGGTCTTCGATCTCGGTGGCGGCCTTGGCGCGCAGGTCGCGGAACTGGAAATCCTTGGTGGCAATACCAGCGGCTTCGCGGGCCTTGCCAAAGCGCCCATCGAGGGCCGAGGCGGTCAACGCCTGGCCCTTTTCATTGACCACCAACGCCAGCGAAATGACCACGGCAGACTTGCCGCGTTTGGCACTGGAGTTGCCAGCACCGGCGACGATCGCGGCTTTGCGCGCCTTGATGCGCTCGATCACCTTGGCCAGCTCGCCCTCGATGACGATGCGCAGCTTGGTGCCCGTTTTGTTTTGCTGCACCCATAGGGCGCCATCGTGGATGTCGGTTTCCTGGAATTTCAGGCAATCCCCGGGGCGCTGGCCAGCCAGGTGCGCCAAGTCCATGGCATCGCGGGTCGGCTGGTCGGCCTCTTCGTAGACGGCCTGGAAGACCTCATCGGTCACATATACATCGCGGCCCTTGGCCCGGTTGCGTTTGACGCCCACGGTCGGGTTCGGCTTGGCGGTGTACCCCTGCTCGCGTGACCAGTTCCAGATGTGGGAGAACAGCGCCAGCTCTTGCGTCGAGCGGGTCACTTTGCGCCAGTCGCGGTACTGCGCAATCATGTGCGGCTCGATCTGGTCGAGCGGTGCGGGCGGGTTGTCGAAAAACTTGTAGAGATTGGCTAGCTCGGCCAGGTTGTCTTTTTGGGTGCGCGGCGCCTTGGTGGGGAGCACCTTGGCCACGTACTTTTCGGCCACATAGCGGAAGGTGATGGTGTGCGCGAATTTGGCTTTCGAGTTGCCACTCTCCAGCTCGGACCACTTGCGCACGGCCTCGACGTAGTCTTTGCCCAACGGCAATTCTTTGCTGCCGTCGGGACGGTAAAAAAAGTAGGTCCCGCTCGGGCGCACGCGGGCGTACATCCGCGTGGGCAGGTTCATGTGGGTGGTGCGTTTACGTCCCAAGGGCTGCTGACCTCCATGGTCTGGTGTGTTTCAAGGCTTCCTGTCGTGAGCCTTCGACGGCGGCTTTGGAGACGATCGGGTGGCCGGCGGCGTTCACAAAAAATGGGATGCCCATCTTGCGCAGCTGTTCAACTTGCTTGCGTTTTTGAGCCCAGCCAGTCAAGGTTCGGATTTCTTCAGGTTCCAGGAAGATCATCTGTCTCTCCCCGAAATCCGCCGAGCGTTGCTACCCAGCGCCCGCTCGACCACCCCGTGAATATGAATCGCAGTGGTTGTGATTTCAAGGGGCATTGCGGATTGAGGTGCAACCAGTCGTGAACACTCCCGCACCAAAGCCCTTTGCGCGCTGCAGTCCGCGAACAACCACCCCATACCCCAAGGTTTGTGCGCTGACAGGACAAGATAACAAAGCGGAATCTCCATACCGCCTATTGAATCGGCCAGAGCGTGACGCGCCAATGTACGCATGTCACAATGAAATGCAGCTGGCGGACCTACGCGAGCAGCTTTCGTTACGAATTTGACTTATGTTTGACTTGCAGCATTTTGATTATCTAGAGGACTTCTCAGCAGATGAGTTGGCGGGGTTAATGATTGGGGTCGACCCACGTGATCTTGGGGGATCGGTTCTGTGGAAAACGATCGAACCGTTGTCGAACAGAATTGAGCGTGACTATCAGCGGGCCTGCGAGGCCGTAAAGATGATTTTTGTCATGCACGGTAAAGACGAAGTCGATTCCAAATTAAAAACTCCGGGCTTGGGGCTGTTCAGCGTAGACCTCCAAAACGCAATTGACAATTACTCTTGGATAGAAGACCCAAAAGTAGTGCTGGACTGGATCGGCTCCCATCAGTCCCAACTTGATCGGCAGCGTTTTGACAGAGTAGCTATTTCCACATGGCTGACCGAATCAAAATTGAAATCCAAGTACAAATTCAACCAGGAGTCAGTCAGTGAGGAAGTTCAACCGGCTGCATGTCCGCAAACACAGCCGGCAAATACTGGATGGCCATGGGGATCACATACAACCCAAGATTTGGAAGACCTGAAAGCTGCTGCACTTCACTGGTGGAGCGACTACAACCCTCAAGATCATTCCACCGCTCCCAAAAACGACAACGTCATACGTTGGCTGATGGAGGAACGAGGCACTGTTGAAGATAAAGCGAAAAAAATCGCTTCAATTTTGCGCCCGAAGGACCTGAAATCTGGACCGCGAGTCTCACATGGAAATAAAGAATAAATATCAGCGATTTTTTTCCCATATTTTTGAATGGGCCGACAAACATCGCTTTCTCTTTTTGACATTTATTTCAATAACAACCATGGCGATCGCCTTTGCCGTCGCATATTGGTACAAAGAAACATACGGAGTGACTTTGCAAAATCGTGTCACTTTTCTTTTTACCTCTATTATGATAATAATTTTAATGGTATTCTTTTACGTTAATTTGCAGCGCAGAATTATAAATGAAAGATTTGAATGGACAGTTGGTGTTATTAATCATTTATCCGAAAGAATAGAAAATATTAAAAACAACAACTGCGTTGAGGAAAACCACGAGCAAAGTTCAATCTCATATAAATGGCCTTGGGGTAATCACAACACAAAAGACCTTGAACATTTGGCTGCCGCCGCCGAGCGGTTTTGGAAACTTTATGACCCCAGCGACTTCACAACGGCACCCACAAACAAGGTGGTGGCGGAGTGGCTTGTAACGACCAGAGGAGTCGCTCGCGATCGAGCTAACTACATGGCCAGTATCTTGCGCGCGGATGGGTTACCAGATGGCCCGCGAAGATGAACGAACAGGTACGAACGAGACCATCAGCATGCTCCAGGACACTTCGATCATCGCTCGAAGTTTTGAGTGGTGCGACACCACTTTCATCATATAAATCAATAAGTTAGATAGTAGTTCTGAACCACTCGAACCATGGTGGTTCCAGTGATTCGACCGTTTTTTTAGTGTTGCTCCGCCCTTAATCTACCTCTGCTGCCACACCTGGTGGCACGTAGCAAGGAGCAACCAATGAACAACCTGATCGGGGGTTTGACCCCCCGTGAGCACTTCCATTTGCATGGAAATCTGCCCACTGAAGAGATCGAGCTGCTGCTCGATCAGTCGGACCTTTTTGCTGATTTTGTGGCAATCGCCACAGAAATCGCCCCCGACCTGACCAACCAGGCGTATTCAAACCCAGAGGCGTATAACCTGGATTTGGTTCGGTCCCTTTTGAAAATCCTGCGTGAGGTCAAGAAATGAGCACGCAGGAAGTATTCGTTCAGCGTGCCAAATGCTATTGCGGCACTGGGATTATCGAGCGTGAATTTTATTCGCCAGATAATCCATATTCAACGGCATACACAGGCAACCCGACAATCAAGTGCCCGATTTGCGCTTTAAATTGGGCTGCCTGGTCTGAAGATGTGTTGGTGCCCAATAAAGAGGCACCGCACAACCCAGACTTGCCCCCGCGTTTCCGTCCTGACTGGAAGTTCTGCTGACGCGGAGTCCGATCATGGCAGTGGGCAGCAACACACGCGAAGTTCAGTTGGTCATCGTGACCGACCGCGTAGTCGCGCCCGATACCAACCAATGCCGCGAGTGGGCCTTGACCGACAGATTGTTTTCGTTGGATTTGCCCGTTGGTTATGAGGGCGGGGTGAAGCCGGTGGTGGTGGTGGCCAACCGGGTCGAGCACCTGGCCCCACTGGTAGCGGTCGGGGTGGCTTTGTCGAATCGCTTGGCTGTGGACGAAAGCGACTGGGCTGTGGGCGCGGACCCCTATCGTTTCGAGCGCGCCAGTCGCTCCAGTCAATTGGTCAATCAAGCTATGGCCAAACTTAACGAAGCTCGCTTGGCGGGGACACTCGATCCCTTGGTCTATACCAAGCTACGCGCTTTGCTGCAAAACACCAGCAGTGACCGGGTGCAGTTCTCGAAAGACTGGGAATACGCCGCCCCGTTGTATTGCAGCATGACGGTCGAAGGCTGGTGCGACTACGAAACCGCGATGGTATTCCGCATGCTGGGCAAAGTCCGAAGTGAGGACAGCGAGCGCCAAGACCGCCGTCGCGGCCGGGAGTTCATGCAAGCCGTTCGAGACGGCCGCAACCATGATCTATTGAACGCCCCGTCAGCAAACATGGTCGAGCTAACCGAAAAATATCTGACCAAGATCATGCCCTTGATCCTGCCTACCTTGCGTACTGAGGAGCAGGTCAGCCTAAAGAAGCTGATCACCGTGACGCCTCGTGGTGGCCGCGTCACGTCGGCTTCAGAAAAATCAGGACATGACAAAAAACACCGACCCACTCGAATTCCATCCCTCACTGCGCTTCCTGCGGGATTCACTGCTAGTACGCGATCCTGAAGCCAAGAAAGCCGGCGAGGCTTTGCTCACCCGTGTCATGTTGCTCAGCACCATGAACACACGTTTGCCCCCTGATCGTCTGGTGTGCACCGACGATGCCGCCAGGATCATTGGCGTCGAACCAGCAGATTTCGACCGCCTGGCTTACCAAGCGCAGATCAAACCCCGCTATGTCCTGACACATGCCAGCTACTGGCTGGCCAGAGACGTGTACACCCTGATCGATTGATGGGCGCCGCCCACGCCAGGCTGGGGCCGTCCAGCGCACACCGCTGGCTCCGGTGCCCCGCTTCGATTCCCCTCTCTGAGCAGCTGCCACCACGACCAAGCGGCCCGGCTGCCGCTGCTGGCACCGTCATGCACACGGTCTTTGAGCGCAGGCTGCTCAAGCAGCACGACTTCACTCTGGAAGAAATTGAACTCCTTGCCGAATTCGATGTCGTCGAATCGCGAGCGCGCTCGATTGTGGACCAGGCCGAAGAGGCCGCCGTCGCCACGATGCAGCAGCACGGGCTGCTGGAGTTTTTGACCGAGACACGCGTTGACCCCGGCGCAGTGATCGGGCGCAGCGATTTCTGGGGCACCGCCGACCTGATCGCAGCCGATCCAAACACCGCGACTTTGCTGGTGGGCGACCTGAAAACCGGTCGAGGCAAAGTCGAAGTCGAGTTCAACGACCAATTGCTGGCGTATGCCGTCGGCGCCGAGGCTTTGCTGCAATTCACCCCGAAACGTGTGCTGCTGGCGGTGTTTCAGCCGCCGGTGTACGGCAAAAAGGCAGCTGTCTGGGAAACAACTTCAGACACCCTTCGCGAGTTTGCCCAGTTCGCTCGTGAACGTGCCCAGCTCACCGACTTGACCACCACAGCACCAACCCCCAGCGATAAAGCCTGCCAGTGGTGCCCAGCACGAGCCATCTGCCCCGCGCATCGGACGCTGTGACGGGAGTGCTCGGTTGCTTCACAAACCTCAATCGAAGCCCATTTTTTCAAGCTGTCCCACAGAGGTAGCCAACCGTCTGACTGCATTCGCACTGTGACGCCGTTCAGGTGCCGCGTCACGTCTTCATGTATTGAATCCATATCCGCCCCTCCATTTCGGCGGTGGCAATTTCAACCTTCAAAGGAATTGCAAAATGGCTACTTCGGCTTTTAAGTCTTCTGTTTCCCCCGCTCAACGTACTGCACCTGCAGCTGCACCTGCAGCCGCTCACCCGCCAGTTGAAGTGCTTGGTGTTCTGGGTTACCCCTCGCTCGTGACTCCCGATGAGCGGTCTGGCGGTAAGTACAACACCCTGGTGCTCATCACTGATCCTGACGATCAGAAAAAGCTCGAAGAGCTGGTCAGTGCCGCTTGCATGGAAACCTTCCGCAGCCCCCAGTTGCCTCCCGGGGCACATAACCCGCTGCGCGACAGCAACGAAAAAAATCATGCGGGTGAATTCGCTTTCAAACACCCTGCCTTCCGGGTGCCTGGCGGCATGGTGGTCCGTGCCAAAACGGCTTACCAGCCGAAATGTGTCGCGGGTGAGCAGGAGGAGGAGATCGACCCGTCTGAAATCAACGGGGGCGATCAAGTGGTGGTGCAGCTCAGCGCTTACGGCTACAGCAACCAGTCGCAAGGCGTTGGGCTGAGCCTGGGCCGCATTTGGCTGGTCAAAAAAGGGGAAACCAAGATCGAGCGTGGCAGCGGGGCGGGGGCCAATGTGCAGCGCATCGACCGTAGCCGTCTGCGCTTCAACGATGGCACAGGCGTAGCGGCTTGAGTTTGGTGGGGCGGTGCAAGCCGCCCCTTTTTGTTACAGCAGGACCCCACACATGCACACCCCCGACCAACTGCGTTCATGGCAACGCAAGGCAGCTGACATTCTGATCAAACACGACTACCACCTGCTGGGGGCCCAGCCCGGCAGCGGCAAAACCGTTACCACCTTGTCGGCCATGGCTCAGCAGCCACGCCGCACCTTGCTGGTGGCGCCCGCCATCATCCTCGACAGCGTCTGGCCCAGTGAGGCCGAGGCCTGGAGCCACACCCAACACCTGACTTTTGACCTGGCGCACCACCACACCGGCGCCGACCGTGCCCGCCTGTGGTTTGAAGGCCACGCCGACGTGGTCACCTGCACCCCCGACACCCTGATCAAGTTTGCTCACGAGGTCCAGCGCCGGGGCGTCATGCCCGTGCGCCGCATCGTGGTCGATGAATCGCAGTTCTTCAAGAACGCCACCGCTGCCCGCACCATGGCCTTGCATGTGGTGGCCGAGCATGTGCCGACTTGGCTGCTTTCGGGTACGCCTACCCCCAATGGCCCCATCGACTGCTGGTCGCCTGGGCGCATCGTTTCCAAAGGCGGGGAGTTCTGGCAATGAGCAAAGAATTCTTCGCCTGGCGCAACCGGCACTTTGTGCAGGTCACCGAGTATTCCTGGCGCCCCAAAAACCCGCAGACCGAAAAACGCATCCGCGATGAACTGTCGAAGCACGCGGTGGCCATCAAGCTGGAAGACGCCGCCAAGGGCATTCCTGAGCCCTTGCACAGCGTCTATCCGTTCGCTTGGGACGACACCCACCGGCAACGCATCCAGCGCTTTTTGGCCACCAACGAGGTCGGGTTGCCGGGGGGCAAGGTGCGCCAGGCGCATTCGGAGGGCGCCTTCCTCGCCATCCTGCGCCAGCTGACCTCGGGACTGATCTATGCCGGGGAGGGCGACACCCACGCGTACCAGCTATCCAGTGCCCGCATCGATGCGCTGCAAGACTTGATCGAAGGCACACAGGGTCCGGTGCTGGTGGCGGTGTTCTACCGCGCCGAAGTCGAGGCTTTGCTGCGCCGATTTCGCGGCCAGGCGCTGGCTTTTGTCGGCAGCACGCCGCCGGGCGAACGCGCCCGCCTGATCGCCGACTGGAATGCCGACCGCATCCCGGTGTTGCTGGCGGCGCCCAGTGCCATGGGGCACGGCATCAACCTGCAGCACGGCAGCTCGCGCACCATCGTTTGGTACACGCACAGCTTCGACTGGGCGCAGCGGGCCCAGTTCAACGCCCGCCTGGTGCGCTCGGGCCAGACCAAGACGGTCTCGATCGTCAACCTGGTGGCCGACGTGGGCCTTGACCTGATGGCGCTGAGGGCCTTGGAGGCCAAACAAGACAGCGAACGGGCCATCCTGGACGCGCTGGACATCCGCCACCGTTTCAACCAAGCGGAGGTGGCCCATGCAGCAGCCTGACACCCGCCTGGTCTATGACCTGGAGATCGCCGTCAACCGAACCATCCTTGGCATCAAGGCGCCGGGGCAGCCGCCTGAGCATGTGGTGATCGATGCGCCACTGAGCGGCGACACCGTTGCCTCGATCATGCAGCGCCTGGGGGGCGGCGTCGAATTGACCGGCTACAACAACACCGGGTTTGACACCTACATCCTGAAAGCCGCCTTGCAAGGGGCCGAACCCGCGTATTTGCACCAGCTGGCGCAGGACATCATCACCAGCAAAGCCCCTGCCTGGCAGGTGGCCCGCAGCCATGGCGTGGACCGGTGCAATTTCAACGAGCTGGACTTGATGCACTACACCCCTCGGGGGCGCCTCAAGGACTACGAAGGCCGGCTGGGGCTGGCCATCGTTGATCTGCCGTTCGATCCACACCAACCCATCACCGACGCCCAGCTGCCGGAGGTGCTGCGCTATTTGGAGCACGACCCGGCGGCCACCGAGACCCTGCGCCAAGCGGTGGAGGGCGATGTGCAAGCCCGTCTGGTGCTGGAGCGCATGTTCGATGTGCCGGGGTTGACCAAAAAGACCGCCGCCAACGTGGCCGCCACCATCATCGTCACCGAGTACCTGCGCGCGAATCCCGAAGTGGATTTGGCTTACATCAAGGCTTCGGCCCAGCGCATGCGCAACTGCTCTTTCACGTTCTACGTGCCCGAGTGGGTGCGGGCCGGCATTCGAGGAACGCAAGCCGAACGCATCGCCGACGCGATCGATGGCACTGAGTTCTCGGTGAAGGACGGGGTGCGCCAGCCACTGACCCGCCCCTGGCCGGAGCTGATCCGGCTTTCCGAGGAGGACGGGCTGGAGGCAGCCTTTGGTCTGGGCGGTGTCCACACCAAGGACAGCGCCTGCCAATACAGCGGCGTGAGCTATGACGTGGCCTCGCTGTACCCGCACATCATCATGCACCCCGACTGCACGCCGACCCACCTGGAGGAAGCGCAGTTTCATGCCATTTACGGCCGCTTGATCGAACGCCGCTTGCAAGCCAAGAAGGCGGGCGATAAAGCCACCTCCAACGCCTTGAAGCTGGTGCTCAACAGTGCCTTCGGGGCCTACAACTTCGGCTTTTCGCAGCTGTATTCCCCCGACGCTTTTCTGTCCATCACCGTCAGCGGCCAGCTGTGCCTGCTGGCGCTGGCCGAGCGTGTCCGACCACCTCAGGTTCAGGACAAAGGGGTGTCGGTGTTCGTGACGGCGCCCAGCAGCGAAACCCGGGTGGTGTCGCTCAATACCGACTCGATCGCGCTGCAAGTTGCGCCTGGCGACGAAAAACGCGTGGAGCAAGTTGTCGGCGCCTGGGAGCAAACCTTCGGCTTCCAGATGGAACGCACCGAAGTGCTGGCCCACCGGGGTTTGAACATCAACTCCTACATCGAGGTGGTACGCGAAAGCGACGGTCCGCCCGAGATCAAGAGCAAAGGCCTGCTGGCGCACGACCCCGGCATTTCGGCCAACCACGACGCCCTGGTGGTGCGTCAGGCCATTGGCCAGCAGATGCTGGATGGCACTTCGGCCGAGGCCTTCATCCGGGCGGCGGCCGAGCGGCGCGAGATTTTGCTGTTCACCGAAATGCGTTCGGCCCCGGGCAGCGGGTTGCGTCTGGGCGGGCAGCCGATCGGCAAGCTGATCCGCGTCTACCGTTCCACGCGCGCCGACTTGCCCAGCATCACCAAGGACGCGACCGATGGGGCGGGCGAGCAGCAGCTGGAAGGTGGCTTCGCCTACCTGCCCGACATCCACTGGCCGGTGGCCAACGACGTGGACGTGGACTGGTATGTGCAGCAGGCCCAATTGCTGCTGACGCAGACCGACGTGCCGTACAGCCCGCAGCACAACGCGCTGGCGCAGCAGCTGCAGGCGCTCGGGCTGGAGGTGCTGGGCGTTGGCGGTGCGGCCACCGAGCTGCGCAAAGGCCACATCGACACCGAGGCGGTGGCCAAAGGCACTGACAAGAACCCGCGCAACTACTCGGGCGACCGGTGCCTGGCCGTGAGCCTGACCAAGGGTTCGGGGGTGCTGGCGCTGCCCGTCGCCGTCACCGGCGAAGACTCGCTGGTGCTGCGCTTTGGCACCGACGTTCAAGCGCTTGGCGAAATCCACGATCGCCAGCGACTGGGCAAAGCCGAGCTGAAACGCCTACGCAAAGCCGGGGTGAAGGTGCAGGAAAAGGGCTGGCTCAAGGTGTATGACCTGCGCGATGGCGTGAAGCCACTGCTGGCAGGTCAGCCGGTCAGTCCGCCGCCAAAAACCAAGTCGGATCAAAGCGAACAAGCATCGCTGCCGGCGCAAGCCGAGCAAGTCACCAACGACGATTTCTTGTGCCTGATGTTTGGCGACGATTTGGACGATGCCTTTGTGTGCTCGAACACCACGCCACCCGACACCGACGACGAAATTGCCAAAGCGGGTATGTGGGGCGGCGGGCCAATCGAACACGCTCGCGATCTCTACAAAAACCCGCAGCGGCAGAACTACACCTGTGTTTCCACCTTCCGGCGCGATGCGGCGGGTATCTACTACCGCCAGAGCGAGTTTTTCCAAGGGCTGAGCTTTCTGGTGCTCGATGACATCGGCACCAAGGTGCAGGTCGATCCACGCACGCTGGGCTTTAGTGAGCCGACCGCCATCATCGAAACGTCGCCCGGCAACCATCAATGGTTTTACCGCCTGAGCGAGCCGGTGCGCGATGTGTCGGTGGCCAGTTTTCTGACCAAGCAGGTGTTGGCCACGCCGGTGCAAGGGCACCTAATGACCGACCAAGGCGCCAAAGGCATCACGCGCCTGTGCAAACTGCCGCAGGGGCGCAACCTCAAATTGGCGCTGGGCCAGCCCTGGCAAAACCGCCTGGTGAGCTGGCGACCTGAGTTGGCATATTCGGCCAGGGAGGTGGCCGGATGGTTTGGCCAGTCCTTGGACCAGGTGCCCCAGATCAGCGCCTCTCCGGCGGCGACGGCCGATCAGTCGGGTGAGCATCCCTTGATCCAAGCCCTGCACGCGGCCGGCCTACTCAAGTCGGCGCAACAAAAAGGCTCGGGATGGTGGGACATCACCTGCCACCAACACCACCTGCACACCAAAGCTGTGGACGATGGCACCGCCGTCAAAGTAAAGGCCGATGGCAGCTGGACCATGCGCTGCCTGCATGGCCACTGTGCCGATTTGACGCCGCGTGACCTGTATCGCTACCTGATCGATAACGGACACAATCCGACGCCCCCGCAAGCCTGCATTTATGTCGCACGTATCGACCGTGCCCGTTTGCCATTCGCTCTACCGCAGGCGCCCGACCCGGAAGACTTTTCATTTCTGGACCCGGACGATGGTGGTGCCGGGGAGGAGGTGGACTACCCGGACCCGGAGGAAGCCGGCGGTGGAGGGCTGGGCTCTGTTGGTGGTTCTGGCTCAGGGTTGGGCGGTGTTGGAAAGCCAGTGATCTATGTCGACCCCGGCTTGCTACCGCACATCATGCGGCAGTGCGCCAATTTGCTCGATGACGTTGTGTTCAAGCGCGGCACTCACCTGGTGCGTATCGGCCGCGCTGCTGATTTGCAGGATGGTTTGTCGCGAATGGGTAGCCAACCCATCGTTTTTCCGGTGACGCGCAACTGGATGGTGCGAGAGTTGACCGAACGAGCCGAATTTAAGCGTTGGGACCTTCGGAAAAAAGATTACAAGGTGGTGGACTGTCCTGGGAACATTGCCAGCGCTTTGGAAGACGGCAGCGACGATGTCACTTTCAGACCCTTAACGGCATTGGCCAATGCACCATTTCTAAGGGTCGATGGCTCGGTTTGCGATGTGCCGGGATATGACGATGAAACCGGCATTTACTACGCGCCTACGCTGAGCTTTCCTCAGTTGCCTTCTCAACCCAATCGGGCCGAGGCACGTGCCGCGCTGGACGAACTGTGTGATCTGGTCAAACAGTTCCCGTTCGCTAATGCGGTGTCGCGCTCAGTCTTCCTGGCCGACGTGCTGACGGCTCTGGCACGTCCCACGCTGCCCAAGTCGCCGGTGGTGCTCTACACCGCCAGCATGGCCGGCTCGGGCAAAACGCTGATGGCCTCGATCGCCAACCTGATCGCTTATGGCCACGCCACCACCCACCCTTGGCCGAACGGAAACGAGGAAGAACTGAAAAAGGTGTTCACCTCAGTGCTGATTGCCGGTGATCCAGTGGTGGTGTTCGACAACCTGCCCAACGGTGTCATGGTCCAGAGTGCCGCGCCCTCGCAGTTCGTCCCGTCTGATGACTACGCAAACCGCCAGCTGGGCGAATCGGAACGCCTCAAGTTCCGCAACCGCACGCGGGTGGTACTGACGGGCAACAACGTCACCTTGGCCAGCGACAACGCCCGCCGCACCATCGTCTGCGAGCTGCAGTTGCAGGTGGAATCACTGAAGGATCGCCAAGTGCTATTTGAGCACCCGAATCTGGCCGGTTACATCAAGCACCACCGGCCACGGCTGATTGTTGCGGCTTTGACGGTCCTGCGTGCCTACGCGCTGCACCCACAACCGCTGAATCTGACGCCGCTCGATTCCTTTGAGGACTGGTCGTGGCGCGTCCGAGAAGCGTTGGTTTGGCTGGGTGAAGAAGACCCGGTGGGAGCAGTCGATTACGGCAACGACGGGGCTCCAGAAATCGGACAGGTCTTTGCAGCGATCCATATGGTCGCGCGGTCAAAAGTGCCATCGCGTGATCCTGAATTCCGGGCCAGTGACTTAGCGATCTGGGCCAGTGGCAACTTCGCGCTGCGCGACGCGTTGGAGCAGGCAGGATGCGCCGATCCGGTCAGCAGCAGCAAGGTCGGCTACTGGTTACGGGCGCACAAAAACAGGATTGCCGGCGGTTTGAAACTTCAGTTCAGGCAAGTGCACGGTGGCCGTCAACCAAACAGCTGGCAGTTGGCTCCAGCGGAATGCGAGCACAAATCATGAAATTTGCTCAGAAAACAAGCAGAACCATGGGGGGATGGGGGGGATATGGGGGGATGTTTTATCCGAACGCGAGAAATTGTCAGTCTGAACCTCTAATTGCAAATTTATTAGTTTGGGCTGGATCATCCCCCCAAATCCCCCCATCCCCCCAGGGGGGTGACTGATGGGTCGGATGCAACGCACCAAAGGCCAGGTCGGTGAGCGCGAAGCCGCTGCCTTGATCCGAGAGCACACGGGATGGGAAGTGCAGCGGCGCGTGCGCAACGCCGCTGGCGACAGTGACCTGCTCGGCGTGCCTGGTTGGTCGGTCGAGGTCAAACGCTACGCCAGCGCCAGCCGAGCCGACATCGCCGGCTGGTGGACTCAATGCGTAGCGCAGGCAGGCCATGAGCTACCCGTGCTCTTCTACCGCCTTGATCGGGGCACCTGGCGAGGCGTCTGGCCCTTGGCAGTCAACTTGCGCATCCAGCACGCAGCGCAGTGGCACGACTACGAGTGGACCGTGGAGGGCTCATTGGCAGCCTGGGCAGCGGTCGCACGGGACATTCACGAAGACAGAAAGGGGGCAGCATGCGACAAAACCTGAGTGCGGAGATTCCGCTGAACCTGCAAGAGGCCGACGAACGCCTGACGCGCTATGGGCGCTGGGCCATGGAACGCCTGCGGCGGCATCGCTGCGGCAGTGCCGAAGGGCGTTACCGCAGCTTTCAAGACGATGAAGACCGGGCGCCTCGCGAGGAGCTTCAGCACATCGACGAAGCGCTGGCCTGTCAGCGGGCGCTGGCGCGAGTGCCCGAGCTGGAGCGCCGGGTCTTGATAATTCTCTACATACCCAATCGCCTGCCTATCGAAGCTCAGCTGCGCATCGCTCAAATACCACCGAGATTGTGTCAAGAACGACATCTCCGTGGTTTAGTCATGTTCAATAACATTTTTCAATCGATGCGTACACAAAAAGGAAACTCAAATGATTGACCCGATGAACTCCCTTACCGGCCTTCAACAAGCGCTGGATGAAAAAATCGTAAAACTCCAATCCTGTCGCTTGTTCTCTGACATGCGAATGCTCGTTGATCAACCGAACGGCGTTTACAGATTCACTTATGCGCTTCTTGACGGAAAACGAGTTCGGGCGATCGCAATGTTTGCGCACGCCGATCCCTATGAAGGCGCTCACTGTTTTCAAATTGGGTACGCGGTTTCCGAACCAGATCGAGGACAAGGACTTGGAATCAAGGTGGCGAAACAGGGTCTTGCCGAGCTAAAAAATGGTTTGAAGGCTAACCAGTTCAAAACCTTTTACGTCGAAGCAGTTGTTGGCATTGATAACACCGCCTCAAACAAAATCGCTGCCTCATTGTTTTCGGCAGCACCTGCTCCAGTGAAAGATCGCTTGTCTGGAGAAGATGCTTTGCAGTACATGGAGAAAATTGATTTGGCAGCGAATTGACAAATTGAGAAAAACATGGCAGGATCGCGCTACCTGATGTGATTTCAGCGAAGTGGCATGCCTTATGGCAGGCCACCTCGTCACCAAACTCTAGCCCGCGACATTGATGTCGGCGGGCTTTTTTGTTGCCCAAATCCTGCACTCCACTGAACTGCCAGGCGCTCGGCTCAGGCGGTGAGGCCCCGCAGGCCCGTGCAGCGATGGGCAAATCGCAGCCACCAACCACCCCGCCGCACCAGCGCCTTGCCTCCTTGGGCCAGCGGCGGGGTGTATTGGCCATCCCAGCCAACCATGAACCCCTCGACAGCCAGTTGGCGCAAGGACAAGCGCAGCAGTAGTGAACGCGGATATGGCGCTGCATGGCAGCGTGCACGCCGAGGCTTCCTTCTAAGCCACCCGCTGTGTGTCATGTGCACCGCTGAGGGCCTGACCACAGCCGCAGAGGTGGTGGACCACATCCAACCGCACCGGGGTGACCAGTCATTGTTTTGGGATCAGAGCAACTGGCAGTCGCTTTGCAAAGCCCATCACGACAGTGACAAGGCCAGGCAGGAGCACGGCACGCGTGAGCGGGCCAAGTTCTATCCAGCCGGGCGTGTGGTCTGGTGATTTGTGTGCCATCGCACATTAAGTGTGTGGCATCGCACATTGAGTGTGTGGCATCGCACAAAAGTTGTGTGTGCCATCGCACAGAGGGGAGGGGGTGCAAATCCCTGCGACCGAATTGCATCAGACCGACGTAGGACCTTCGTTTTACCGCTAACCCACGACACGCCATGAAACGCACCCGATCCGACTCTGCCGCCAGTGCCGTCAAGGCCATGGTCAATGCGGCACTGCCCCAGCTGCCCTTACCTGAGCACGTCCAGCTGCGCGAGGGCGATCACCCGTTCTGGGATGGCGTCCTTCGTGCGCGCGCGCGAGACGAATGGACCGAAGCCGACCTGGTGGTGGCGGCTCAGCTGGCCCGCTGCCAGGCTGACATCGAGCACGAGCAGCAGCTGCTGACCGTGGAAGGCTCGGTGGTGGAGAACGCGAAGGGCACCCAGATCATGAATCCCCGTGTGACGGTGCTGGAGCAGCTCTCGCGCCGGGAAATGGCCCTGATGCGCACCCTGCGCATGGGTGGCCGCATCGCGGGCGATACCCGCGACCAGTTGGGCAAGCGCGCCCTTGAGCGCAAAGCCCACCAGATTCGGACCGAGTTGGAAGACGACGGTCTGCTGGCGCTGTGACCAAACGCAAGTTGACCCGTGGTGAACGGGTCATCCAGTTCATCGAGACTTACTGCCTGACCCCAGAGGGGCAGCACATTGGTAAGCCGATGAAGCTGGAACCGTTTCAAAAGCGGTTCATCACCGAGATTTACGACAACCCGTACAAGACGCACACCGCCTACTTGTCGATCGCCCGCAAGAACGGCAAAACCGGTCTGATCGCGGCCATCTTGCTGGCCCACCTGGCCGGACCGGAGGCGGTGCAAAACAGCCAAATCGTCAGCGGCGCCCGATCTAAGGACCAGGCGGCGGTGGTGTTCGACCTGGCGCGCAAGATGGTCGAGATGTCGCCCAAGCTGAGCCAGGTGGTGCGGGTGCAGCCCTCCGGCAAACGCCTGATCGGCCTTAACCGCAACGTGCTGTACCGGGCGCTGGCCGCCGAAGGCAAGACCGCCCACGGTCTGAGCCCGATCCTGGCCATCCTGGACGAAGTGGGCCAAGTGACCGGGCCGACCGATGAATTCGTTTCGGCCATCACCACGGCGCAAGGCGCTTATGAAAACCCGCTGCTGATCGCCATTTCGACGCAGGCACCCACCGACGCTGACCTGTTCAGCATCTGGATCGATGCGCAAAAGCACGCTCCTGACCCCCGGGTGGTCTCGCACATCTACGAGGCCCCGGCAGACTGCCAAATGGACGACCGGCAGGCCTGGGCAGCGGCGAATCCGGCCATGGGCAAGTTCCGTTCGATCGCCGACATCGAAAAACAGTGTCGCCAGGCCATGGAGATGCCGGCCAACGAGCCGGAGTTCCGCAATCTGATCCTGAACCAGCGGGTGGAGGCTTCCAGCCCGTTCGTGGCGCCTTCCGTCTGGAAGGCCAACGGCGGCGAGGCCGAGCCGGTGGAGGGCAAGCGGGTGTGGGGCGGTCTGGACTTGTCCAGCGTCAACGACCTGACGGCCCTGGTGCTTGTGTCCGAGCAGGGCGATGTGCACTCGGAGTTCTGGCTGCCGGGTGAAGGCCTGGCTGAAAAGAGTCGCAAGGACCATGTGCCCTACGACCTGTGGGCCAAACAGGGTTTTTTGAACACCACGCCGGGCCGGGCCATCGAATACGAGTTCGTGGCCGAGTTCCTGCGGGGCCTGTTTGACCGCTGCGACGTGCAGGCCATCGCCTTTGACCGGGCCTTGTTCGTGCACCTCAAGCCGTGGCTGGTCAAAGCCAACTTTGCCGAGCACGAGCTGGAGAAATTCATCCCGTATGGCCAGGGCACCTTGTCGATGACCCCGGCGCTGCGGGAGTTGGAAGTGAAGTTGCTCGGCAAGCGCCTCAAGCACAGCAACCACCCGATCTTGGAGATGTGCGCCCGCAACGCGGTGGTGGTCGGTGATTCCGGCGCACGCAAGTTCGACAAGAAAAAGCAGCACGGGCGCATTGACGGCATGGTGGCACTCGCCATGGCGGTCGCAATGATGCCCAACGAAGGCCTCGGCCCCTCGGTTTACGAGGAGCGGGGCGTCATTTCATTTTGAAAGTTGAGCCATGGCGGCCTATCAAAAGTACACCCCGGCGATCGAATCGATGCTCGAAGGCATGAACCTGGGCAGCGACACCTGGAAGGTGGCCCTGGCGGCCTCCATCAACCTTGCCGACAGCACCTTCACGCCGGGCACCACCGACCTGGCCACTGGCAACGGCTACACCGCAGGCGGCAACACCTGCGCGGTGACCAGTTCCAGCCAATCAGGCGGCACTTTCAAGCTGGTGCTAGCCAATCCCGCCGTCTGGACCGCTACCGGCGCTGGCTTCACCTTCCGCTACGCCATTTTGTGGAACGCCACCACCAACCAGCCTGTGGGCGCCTGGGATTACGGCAGCGCACAGGTGGTGGCCGCCGGGGAATCGGTCACGGTCACCTTGGACGGCACCAACGGCGTCTTGCAGGCGTCTTAATTTTTTTGGAGATCACCTTCGATGGCTACCTTTTTCAAATTCCAAGACTTCAGCGAGCAACTGATCCGGGGCGTGCACGACTTTGACGCGCACACCTTCAAAGTGTACCTGACCAACGCAGCGCCGAGCGCCAGCCTGGATGCCGTCAAAGCTGACCTGGCAGAAATCACTGCTGGCAACGGTTACACCGCAGGCGGCAATGCCACCACCATCACAGTGGCCGAAGTCGCTGGAACGACCACCGTTTCGGGCACGGAGGTGGTTTTCACCGCCACTGGCGCAGTGGGTCCGTTCCAGTACGCCGTGCTCTACAACGACACCAGCACCTCCAAAAACCTGGTCGGGGCTTGGGACTACGGCTCGCCGATCTCGCTGGCAACGGGCGAAACCTTCACGGTGAAGTTCTCGAACACCAGCCCCGGCGCGATTTTGACGCTGGCGTAATCCGAAAACGCCATGGCCATCATCCGTGGCGCACCAGGGGCGTTAGCGTATTCGGCCCTAAACGGGACGAGTGTTTCGGTACCGTACCCCGCAAGCAACGGGGCAGGGGACAAACTCGTCCTGCTTGTTGCTCAAAAGCCATCGACGGCCAACAGTGGCTCGGTCACGACCCCCGCAGGGTGGACCCTGGTCACGTCGATCAGTGCTGCGGGTGGTTTCGGCATCACCCTGAGCGCCGATACGGGCAACACCAACCTCTACGTTTTTGAGCGCATAGTCCCCGCCGGTGGTTTGAGCGGGAGCTTGAGCGTCAGCCTGACCACCAACAACGTCGCATGGGCGTACATGGAGTGGCTGACCACGGATTCACGGGGTTGGCAAAACAGTGCGGGCTCGACCGGCTCAGACTCTTTGGGCAGCGTGTCGTTCAACTGTCAATTTACTGACCCGGGTGTCAGCGCTGGGGACTTCGCACTGGTTGCCTTGTGTATCCCGACCGATGTCACCACGCCCAACCAGTTCAGCAGTCAAACCCTGAGCCAAACGGGAGTCACGTTTGGCACGTTTTCCGAAAACAGTGAACCGGACAGCTCTGTCGGCAACGACATTGGCGGATGGACTGGATACGCGCCAGTGCTCTCTGGCACAGGCTCTGGAAACATCCTTTTTGAAGTCATAGCGACTGGTACCACTGGCAACACGCGAGGCCCGGCAGTCTTTGTCCGGGTGCGAGACGCCCATCTGCTGGACGCGCAGCCCGACACTTTCACGATCACGGGCCAGGATGCCACACTGACCCAAGGGAGCAGCGGCGCCTCATTGGCTGCAGACGCTGGACAGTTCAATGCCACCGGTCAAACAGCCACCTTGGCATATGGCCGTGTGCATTCGGCAACTTCGGCGAGCTTCACGCTCAGCGGAGCCAGCGCCACTTTGGCCCGCAGTCGCCAGTTTGCGGCTGAGGCAGGCAGCTTTTTAAGCAATGGCCTCGACACCGGTTCGTTCCACGGGCATCTGCTCGATGCCCAAGCAGGTGCTTTCGCACTGGCGGGGCAAACCGCCGGACTGACCAAAGTCAACGTCTACGCACTCGACGCGCAGCCCAACGCCTTTGCTTTCACAGGGGCCGCCGCGCAACTTGCGCGCAGTGTGAGTTTCGGCGCAGATGCTGCAGCCTTCACCTTTGCAGGTCAGACGGCGGCCCTAAGCCGGGTCAGGGTGTATTCGCTGGATGCCCAGCCCGCAACATTTGATTTGACTGGGCAGGCGGCCTCACTGGCTTTCACGCAAAGCCGGACATTGGATGCCCAAGCCGGTGCGTTTGCGGTGACAGGCGTCTCAGCCACGCTGACCAAAGTCAGTGTCTACGCCTTACCGGCTCAAGCAGCGGCCTTCACGCTCATCGGTTCAGATGCGGCCCTGGCCGACAGTCGCCTAGTGAACGCCGAGCCAGCGACATTCGCCTGGACGGTGAGCCCGATCACTGCATATCGCGGCAGGGCATTGGATGCCCAAGCGGGCACGCTGATGCTCACGGGCCAGAGCGCCGTGCTGGATGTGCTGAATGTGTTCATCCTGCAGGGCGAAGCTGGCACGTATACGAGCACCGGCCAAAGCGCGCTGATCAGGCGCGACAAATCCTTGGCGGTTGCTGCTGGCAGTTACAGCACCCTGGGACAAAGCGCACAGGTGCAGCGCAGTCGCCAGTTGCGCAGCGATGCAGGGAATTTTTCGATCACTGCAACGGGCGCCACGCTTGCCCGAGGACGATTGTTGGCAGCCGAAGCCGGAACCCTGGTGGCCTCCGGCAGCACGGCCCAAATGCTGCGTGATCTGCATCTGAGCACCGATTCGGGCAGTTACGGCTGGCACGGGCAGCTGGCGCAGGTTCTGTTTGGGCGACTCGTGCTGAGCGCCAGCGGAGACTATTCGATCCAAGGTCAGCCCAGCAGCGCGCTGGTGGCCGTGGCATTTGAACTGGTCAACCCTTATGCCGTTCATGTGCAAGCCAGGCCGCGCTTCACCCGGGAGCGTCGCCCCACGTTCTTTCACCAATCCCCGCGCTCGCGGGTCATTCATGAAGCCGTTCAATGAGCATCACGTTGGAAAAGTTTGCAGGCGAATCGATCCTGTTCGATTTGGACTGCACGGACAACTTGGCGCCCGATGAAACGATCGTGGGCACGCCGTCCATGGCGTTTTATCCGGCATTGACCGGCCCGGACGCCTTGACGTTTGGCACGCCTGTCATCAATTCATCCGTCATCCGCTACCTGGACGGCAAGGTCGGCAAGGTCGGCGGCGTCATTCAGGTTCGCATCAGCGGCGGCACCTCCACCAACGCCACCACGCCTCGGTTGTACAGCGTGCTGGCCACGTTTTCGACCTCTTCGGGCAACACCCTGGTGGCCCGCATGAAGTTGTCGATCCTGAGCAACCAATAAGGCAGCACATGGCAAGTTTCTGGAAAAACCTCACCGGGATGGTCCGCAAAAGCGCGGCCTCACCCGATTGGGGCACCTTGGAGCGTTACCTGAGCTGGGCATATGGCGGCGGTACGGCGTCCAGTGGGATGGTCGTGACTGCCCAGACGGCCATGCAAAGCGCCGCCGTGTATTCCAGCGTCAAAGTGCTGGCCGAATCGATCGGCATGCTGCCGCTCAACCTCTACCGCAAGGAAGCCAACGGCTCGCGCACCCTGATGGTCGACCACGCGCTTCACCCCCTCATCCATGACCAGCCCAACGACTGGATGAGCAGCGTGGAGTTTTGGGAAATGATGGTCATTTCGCTGAACCTGCGCGGCAACGCCTTCGCTTACGTCAACCGCAACCGCTCGGGCCAGGTGGTGGAGCTGCTGCCGCTGCACCCGGACATGGTGCGCGTGGAGATGGGCATCGACTACCAGCTGCTCTATGAGGTCACCATGCCCGACGGCAGCCTGCAGCGCTTTGGCCCGGGTGACATCTTCCATGTGCGTGGCCTGACCCTTAACGGCTGGCAGGGCATCAGCCCCATTGCCTACGCCCGCGAGAGCATCGGCCTGGCGCTCGCCACCGAGAAATTTGGCGGGCAGCTCTTCAAAAACGGCGCCAAGATGGGCGGCGTGCTGGAGCACCCCGGCAAGCTCTCCAAGGAGTCCTACGAGCGCATCAAAACCAGCTTCGACGAAGCCCACTCCGGCGACAACGCCCACAAAACGGCGCTGCTGGAGGAGGGCATGAAGTTCTCGCGGATTTCGCTCTCGGCCAACGATTCCCAGTTCCTGGAAACCCGCAAATACCAGCGCAGCGAGATTGCGGCCATCTTTCGGGTGCCGCCGCACATGATCGGCGACCTGGAAAAGGCCACCTTCAGCAACATCGAGCAGCAGTCGCTCGAATTCGTCAATTACTCGCTCATGCCCTGGCTGGTGCGGATCGAAAAAGCCATCAAGCGCGACCTGATGCAGCCCTCTGAGCGCAAAAACCTGACGGCCAAGTTCAACGTCTCTGGCCTGCTGCGCGGTGACGCCAATGCCCGTAGCGCGCTGTATCACAACGGGATTTTGGACGGCTGGATGACCCGCAACGAGGCCCGAGCCGCCGAAAGCGAGCTGGGCATCGTGCTTAACCCGATCGACGGCCTGGACTTGCCCCTGATCCCGCTGAACATGGAAGACGGCACCCGCCCGCCAGCGCCCGATGAGCCCGAATCCAACCCCGAGCCGAACTCCGTTTCGGACGATTCAACTAACGATCCCCAATGAGGCCCCGGATGTACCACCTCGACAAACCCTTTGAGATCAAAGATGTCAACGCCAATGGAACTTTTGCTGGCTATGGCAGCGTCTACGGCAATATCGATCAAGGCGATGACATCGTTGCCCCTGGCGCCTTTGCCGAATCTCTTAAAGCCCACGCCGCCAAGGGCCGCATGCCAGCATTGCTGTGGCAGCACAAGCAATCCGAGCCCATTGGCACCTTCACCGCCATGCGGGAAGACGAGCACGGCCTTTATGTCGAGGGCAAATTGGCCCTCAAGACCCAGCGCGGCGCCGAAGCCTACGAGCTGATGCAGATGAAAGCCCTGAGCGGCATGAGCATCGGCTTTCAAAGCCAAGAAGACAACTTCGACCGCAAAAGCGGCATCCGCACCATCACCAAAGGTGAGCTGTGGGAGGTCTCGCTGGTCACCTTCCCCATGAACGACGCCGCTCGCGTCATGCACATCAAATCCATCGACGACATCGTCGATTTCAAGAGTGCCGAGAGGCTCCTGCGCGATGCAGGTGGCTTTTCTCGCTCCGAAGCCGTGGCACTTGTGTCGCGCATCAAGAGTCTGGCCCAGAGCGAATCTGTGGACGAAGACGAAACCCGGCAACTGATCAAGGCGCTCACGCACCGCACTCAGCTGCTGACCCCGTAAGCAGTCCCTGCAAACCCCCACCCAGCCCGCCTTGAGCGGGTTTTTTCATTTCTGGAGCACCCAAATGAGTAAAGAAATCCTGGACGCCATCGAGCAATCCAACCGCGCCTTTGAAGAGTTCAAAAAGGTCAACGACCAACGCCTTGAAGAACTCAAGACCGGCGGCGCCACCGCCGACATGCAGGCCAAGATGGCCGCCATCCAGTCCGATATGGCCGAACAAAAGAAGCTGATTGAGGACATGGAAGCCAAAGCCAAGCGCCCGCACTTTGGCACCGACGGCAAAGAGGTCAACCAAGCCGAAGCCGAGCACAAGCAAGCCTTCAATGGCTTCATGCGCAAGGGCAAAGTCGATGGTCTGGCCGATCTGGAGTCCAAGGCCTACGCCTGGAGCACCAACAGCGGCGCCGACGGTGGTTATGCCGTGCCCAAGGTCATCGATTCGATGATCACCGAGCTGGCCACCAACATCAGCCCCATGCGCAGCCTGGCCAGCGTGGTGCAGATCAGCACGACCGACTACCACAAGCTGGTCAACAAGGGCGGCACGGCCTCTGGCTGGGTCGGTGAAACGGACGCCCGTCCGGCGACCGCCACCTCGGTGCTGGCCGACATCAAGCCCACCATGGGCGAGCTGTACGCCAACCCGCAGGCCACCCAGCAGATGCTCGACGATGTGTTCTTCAACGCCGAGCAGTGGCTGGCCAGCGAAGTGGCCATCGAGTTTGCCCGTGCCGAGGGTGCCGCCTTCATCACCGGTGACGGTACCAACAAGCCCACCGGCTTCTTGGCTGGCGCCACGGCTGCCACCGCTGACGGCACCCGCGCCTTCGGCACCATCGAGCACATCGCCACCGGCACCTCGGGCGCCTTCAAGACCCTCACGGCCACCGTCAACCCCGCCGACGACCTGTTCACCGTGGTGAGCAAGATGAAAGCGGCTTACCGCGCTGGCTGCTCCTGGGTCACCAACAAGGCGCTGCTGTTTGAAATCATGGCGTTCAAGGACTACCAAGGCCGCTATGTGTTCAATCCGACCACCGCGCCGGGCGTGGCCGACACCATCCTGGGCTACCCGGTGGTGGAAGCCGAAGACATGCCGGCCAAGGGCGCCAACAGCCTGTCGCTGGCTTTCGGCAACTTCCGCCAGGGCTACCTGATCGTGGACCGCATCGGCACCCGTGTCGTGCGCGACCCCTTCAGCAACAAGCCTTACATCGGCTTCTACACCACCAAGCGAGTCGGTGGTGCGCTGATCAACAGCGAAACCATCAAGGTCCTGAAGTTCTCCGCTTCTTGATGACCCAGCCCCGGGGCGCCTGGTGCGCCTTGGGGCTTTTCTTTGGAAAGTTCCCCATGAAAAACATCCTTTTTTTGCAAGATTTCGGTCCGCACAAGGCTGGCGAGCATGTGATGGCCGAGGATCAGGTGGCTTGTGACGCCGTCGCCTGCGGCGCCGCTGTGCCCAGCGTGCAGCCGGTGCCCCAGAAGGCACCTGCCAAAACCAAAGCCGAGGCCAAGTAATGCCCTGCGCGCTGGTCACTGCGCCCACGGCGGAGCCGGTCACACTGGCCGAAGTCAAATTGCACCTGCGGGTCGAAGACAACGCCGATGACGCCCTGATTGCCGCCCTGATCACGGCAGCGCGCCAGCATGCCGAGCACGACACCCGCCGCGCTTTGGTCACGCAAACCTGGAAGCTGGTGCTGGATGTCTTTCCCGACAGCGTGATCACGCTCGACCGTGCGCCGGTGTCGGCGGTGGTCTCGGTGGTCTACATCGACCCCGAGGGTGTGAGCCAGACCTTGAGCGCTGCTGGCTACCAACTGGACGCTGTGACCGAGCCGTGCCGCCTGGTGCCCGCTTATGGCAGCACCTGGCCCGCGACGCGCGCGCAAGTCAACGCGGTGACGGTTACCTACACCTGCGGCTACGGCAACCCGGACACGGTGCCGGAGTCGATCAAGCGCTGGATGCTGCTGCGCATCGGCGCCCTCTACGAAAACCGCGAAGAGGTGCTGACGGGCCGCGCCATCACCCTGGCGCCGCTGCCGTTCGTGGACGCGCTGCTGGCGCCATACCGTCTGCTGGAGTTCTGAGATGCAAGCGGGCCACCTGCGCCACACCATCGTCCTGCAGCGACGCGATGAACAGCGCGACGCGCATGGCGCCCAAGTCGCCACCTGGAGCGATGTGGCCCAGCTGCGCGCTGCCATCACCCCGCTGACTGGGCGGGAGGTGCTGGCCGCGCAGGCGTTTTCCGCGCAACTGAGCCACCAGATCGTGGTGCGTTACACCCGCTGCCTGTCCGACCCCATGGACCTGCCCAAGCTGCGCATCCTCTACGGCCAGCGCATTTTCAACATCCAGGCTGCGATCAACGAGGAAGAGCGCAACCGGCACATCACGCTGCTGGTGTCGGAGGGACTCAACGATGGCTGAGTTGGTGCACATCAAAGGGTTTGCCGAACTCAAGCGCGCGATGCAGGCCTTGCCCAAGAACATCCAGCGCAACGTGCTGCGCGCTTCGGTCAATGCGGGCGCCCGCCTGGTGCGCGATCAGGCCCGCATCAATGCGCCGGTCATGCCCGTGGCCTTGCCCGGCCATCAACCACCAGGCACCCTCAAACGCTCCATCGTCACCGCTTTCATCCAAGAAAAGTCCAATGCCCAGCAGGCCACCTATTACGTGACCGTGCGCCAAGGCAAAAAGTACCGGGGGCAGGGCAAGCGCCAGAGCAAGTCGCAAGACGCCTTTTATGGCGCCTGGGTGGAGCTGGGCCACCACTACGTGGCCCCCAAGCCCAGCGCCACCACCTGGAAGCGTCACCGCCAGCACCAGCACGCCATCGGGGTGTTTGTGCCACCGCACCCCTTCCTGCGCCCCGCCTACGAGGCCAAGAAATACGAGTCGGTGCAGGCGATGCGCCAGTACATGCTGCAGCGCCTGCCCCAAGAAGTTGAAAAGGCCCGCCGCTCATGAGCATGCAGGAATTGTTTGTGGCCCTGGTGCAAAACGCCACCGACGCCCAAGACCGGGTCTATCCGCAAATCGCCCCCGACAACGTCCAGCGGCCCTACATCGTCTACCAGCGCGTGACGCAAAACGTCGAAAACGTGCTGGCCGGACGCACGGGCCTGACCAATACCCGTTTACAGGTAGATGTCTATGCCAGCACCTATGCACAAGCGCAGCAGATCGCCGCCGCCGTGGCCGATCTGATGGCCGGCTGGGCCTTGCCCAACGTCCAAATCCTGGCCCAAGACATCTACGAGAGCGACGTGAAGTTGCACCGCGTGATGGCGGATTACTCGATCTGGCACACCTGATCGCCGCCGCCCTTATCCGTTCCCCCACCAACCCGCCTTGAGCGGGTTTTTTTTCGCCCCCTCCACCCGCCTCGTGCGGGTTTTTTCATTTCTGGAGCACCAAATGACTTCCACTGCAATCTCTGCGCAGGGCAGCGTTCTGTCTATCGGCACCGGTTCGGGCGCCGCCAAGACGATCTCAGGCATCAGCCTGGGCAACCCCACCATCATCACCGCCACCGCGCACGGCTTTGCCGAAGGCGATGTGGTGACCCTGGCCGGCTTGACCGGCGTCGACGCGTCAGTGCTCAACGGCCAGACGGTGAGCGTGCGCAACGTCACTACCAACACCTTTGCCGTCTACATCGACACCACCGGCAAAACCATCACGGCAGCGGGCACGGCCACCTCGGTGACGCTCACCCCGATCGTCAACGTGCGCAGCTTCAGCGGCTTCGATGGCGCCGCCAGTGAAATCGATGTGACTAACCTGTCGAGCGTGGCCAAAGAGTTTGTCTTGGGCCTGGTCGATTCGGGCCAGTTCACCTTCGAGATCGACTACGACTCGGACAACTCGGGCCATGTGGCCCTGCGCTCCAAGCAGGTCTCGGGCGTGCTGTCGAACTTCAAGATGACGCTGCCCGATACCACGGTCATCACCTTCAACGCCTACGTCAAGAAGTTCAGCCTGGCCGGCGGCGTCGATGCGGTGATCCGGTCCTCGGTCGATCTGCGCATCTCTGGCGCCGTTACCGGTCTGTGAGGTGAATTCATGGCCCTGAGCAAAGACCAAATCCTAGAAGCCGATGACCTGCAAAACCAAGAGGTAGATGTGCCCGAATGGGGCGGCTCGGTTTACGTGCGCTCCATGACCGGCGCCGACCGCGATGCGTTTGAAGCCAGCATGGTCACCGTCAACCCCGACGGCAGCCGCACGCCGGACATGCGCAACCTGCGTGCCAAACTGGTGGCGCTCACGCTGGTCGATGAGGCGGGCAACCGTCTTTTCGAGGTGGCCGACATTCCCCGCCTGGCGCTCAAGTCCGCCGCTGCGCTGGAGCGGGTGTTTGAGGCGGCGCAACGCCTGAACGGCCTGGGGGTCAAAGCCGAGGAAGACGCCGTAAAAAACTGATCGGCCAGCCAGAGCGGAGGTTCTACTTTCGCTTGGCGCTGGCCCTCGGCATGACGGTTCGTCAGCTGCTCGCGCAGACCTCCAGCCAGGAGCTGTGCGAGTGGCGGGCGTTCTACACGCTGGAGCCCTTTGGCGACCTGGTGGCCGACCAACGCCATGGCATCAGCCAGGCGCTGGCAGCCAACCTGCAGCGCGACGCCAAACGCCGCCCCGAGCCCTACGTGCCCGAGGACTTCATTCCCTGGCATGAAAAACACCGCCGCAAGGACTCCCGCACCAACGGCAAGCTGCTGAGCGACCCGAAAGCGCAGGCATCCCTGATCAAGTCCCTTTTCCGCAAGAAAAGCTGACCCTAAGAAGCACTCACCATGGCCACTCTCGGTTCCGTTGTCGTTGAAATGTCGGCCAGCACGGCCAAGTTCGAGTCGGACTTGGGGCGCGCTGCGCAGATGGCCGAGCGGCAGATGGCGCAGATCGACCGCGCCGTGGCCATGGTCAAAAGTGGGCTGCAGACGCTGGGCCTGGCGGTCTCGGTCGGCTTTGCCGTCGATCAGATCAAAGGCCAAATCGAGCGCGCCATCCAGCTCGCTGGCGATCTGGACGATCTGGCCGAAAAAACCGGCGGTACGGTCGAAACCCTCTCAGGGCTGGCCTCGGTGGCCAGGCTCTCGGGCACCGACCTGGACTCGCTGGGAGTCTCCTTGCAACGGCTCTCGCGGGCGGTGGTGGACGCGCAAAACGGCGGCAAGCAGACCGCTGGCGCCTTCAAAGCCTTGGGCCTGTCGATTGAGCAGCTGCGGGGCCTGGCACCCGATGAAGTGTTCCTGCGCCTGGCCGAACAGCTCAACCAGTACCGTGACGGGGTGGAGAAAACCACCATCGCGCAGGTGCTCATGGGCCGCAGCGGCGCCAACATGCTGACGGTGGTCAAAGACCTGGCCACTGCTGGCGATTTCCAGGTGCGGGTGACCACGCAGCAGGCGCTGGCTGCGGACGAACTCCAGAAAAACATAGTGCGGCTGCAACTGGTCAGCCAAAGCGTGTTTCAGGCGGTGGCCAACCAGCTGGTGCCCGTTTTCAATGACCTGCTGAGCACCTTGCTCAAACTGCAAGCCGCGCCCAGCGGCGTGCGTCAATCGCTGCAGGGGCTGGCCGCCGACAACTTGATCCGCAACTGGGCGCAGCAGGCGGTACTGTTTTTGGCGACCGTCGCCGAAGCGGTGGTTGCCGTGGGCAAGGTCATCAGTGCGCTGAGCGCCAGCGTGGCCGTCGTGATTGCCGATTCGGTGGTGGCCGTCGAATTCGCCAAAAAGCTCTGGGACGATGCCAAAACGCTGGGCAAGGGCAGTGACCAAGAACTGCGCGCCGCACTCGATACCCGGGCCCGGGTGCTCAAGGAGGCCAACGAGCGGTATGCCGCGCTGCTCAAGGACGGCACTGCGCTGAGCGAAGCCCTGCGCCAGCAGTTCGCGAAATCGAACCAGGCCGCCCCGGGCCCGAGCACCCCGGCCAAACCCGCGCTGCCGACGCCCGACATCTCTGGGCTGGGTAACCAGAACAAATTCCGGGACGACCCCTTCAAAAAGATTCTGGAGGGCCAGATCAAGGCTTTGGAAGACGCCATCGCCGCTGAGAACAAGCTGCTCAAAAGCCGTGAGCAGATGCTCGATTACATCTACGGCCTGGAATACATCACGCTGCGCGAAGCCGAAACCCGCAAGCAGGCGCTGCTGGCCGACAACCTGGCCACCGTCCAGGCGGCCTACGACGAAGAAATTCGTCTGGCGCAAGAGGCCATGGCCCGCCGTGGCGCCACACAGGTGCAGATGGCCGAAGCCAGCAACCGGGCCGAGGAGGCCATGCGCAAGCGCACGGCAGCCGAGATCGAGGCCAACAAAGCGATCACCGACTCCCAGCTCAAACTTCTGGCGGTGCAGGCCCGCTTTGACCTGGCCACCCGCGAGCGCGCCCGCCTGGCTGAGCTGGACTACGCCAACGCCTTGTTCGCCATCTCGCTGCTGGGCAAAACCACGCTGGAGGTGCTCAAGCTCACGGCGGCCCGGCAAATCGAGCTGGACCTGCAAGAGCGCATCCGCCAGTTGCGCAAGCAAGACCCACTGGCCGACACCTCACAGGCGGTGGCCAACGCGGCCATCCAAACGGCTCAGGCCACGTCCCTGATCGAGTTGGCGTACCAACGCCAGCGCGAGGCCATCTTTGGCGCCTCGGAGGCGGTGCGCAAGTACCAGGAAGACGCCAGCAACGCCGCCATGCAGGTGGAAAACGCCATGACCCAGGCGTTTCAAGGCATGGAGGACGCCCTGGTGCGCTTTGTCACCACGGGCAAGCTGACCTTCACCGACTTGGCCAACTCCATCGTGGCCGACATCACCCGCATCATCATCAAGCAGATGCTGGCTTCGGCCATGGGCGGCAATGGCTCCTTGGGCTGGCTGGGCTCCCTGGTGGGGCAGCTGGCGGGCAACCTCTTTGGCACGGGGGGCACGGCAGCCGTGGCCAGCACCATGGGTGGCGACGCCCTGGACAACATGATGACGCTGACCAACGGCTTCGGCACCATCCCCGACCGCGCCATGGGGGGACCGGTGCTGCCGTTCGAGGCCTACCACGTCAACGAAAACGGGCCGGAACTGCTGTCTGTGGCCGGACGCGAATACCTGCTCATGGGCGATGACACGGGGCGGGTCACCCCGTATGAGGCTCAGCCCACCACGGTCAACGTGACCAACAACTTCACCTTCACCACCCCGGTGGACCGGCGCACCCAAAGCCAGATTGCGGCGCAAGCCGGGCTGAGTGTGCAGCGCGCCCTGTCAAGGAACACCTGAAATGAGTTTGACCGTTTTCCCCGATGTGGTGCTCAGCTCCAGCATCATCGCAGCAGGCATCCGTGGCAAAAACATGCGCAGCAACATCCGGGTGAGCACCAGCAGCGGTGAGATGCAGATCAACGTGCGCTGGGCGCGCACGCTGCGCCAATACGAACTGGGGGTGGTGCCTCTTTCAATCGAACAGTGGGCGCAAATCGAGGCCCTGCACGAAGTCACCGAGGGCGGCGCCTTCGGCTTTCTGATGCAAGACCCCAAGGACCGCAGCGCCGCTGCCGGCGAGGGCTTCTTGCAGCCCTACAGCGGCGGCTTGCTGCTGGGCACCATGGGCTATGGCTATGGCGTGCCCACCTACCGACTGGGCAAACGCTACGCCATCAGCGGCACCAGCCGCTTCAAGGACCGCTTGATCACGCGCCCCAAGGACACCCCGTTGGTTAAGAAAAACGGCATTACCTTGGCCAACGGCAGCAGCGCAGGCCAATTCACCATTGACCCGGCCACCGGCATCGTCACCATCCATGAGGACGCCAGCGCCTACCTGGACAGCGCCACCGTGGGCGCTACCACGATGCTCGACTTTGGCTCGGGCAGCTTCGCCAGTTTGTTTGCCACCGGTGGCCGCGTTTGGCTTCAAGGGGTGGTGGGCACCGCCGCCAGTGTGCTCACGGACAAGTCGCACGAAGTGCTGAGCGTGAGCGGCAACACCCTGACGATCAACACCCCCACCACGGGTCTGACGGTCACCAGCGCCCTGGCCATGCGTTACCCCCAGCCCAGCGACACCCTGACTTGGAGCGGCGAGTTCTTTGTGCCGGTGCACTTCATGGAGGATGAAATCGACTGGGACCTGGCGCGTCCGGGGGACATGCAGGACCGGCTGATCGCGGGCCCGAGCGTGGTGCTTCAGGAGATTCGGGAATGAAGACCGTCACCACGGCCCTGGCCAACCACTACGCCAGCGGCAGCACCAGCATCGCCTACCTGCTGCGACTGATCCGGCCCGACGGCCAGGTCCATGGCTTCACCAGCGCCCTAGATTCGGTGCAAATCGACGGGGTGCTGTACTCCAGCGCGCAAGGCCTGGATGTCTCCAGCCTGAGCCTCACGGCAGGTTTGGCGGTGGACAACCTGGAGATGACCACACTCGACGATGGCAGCCTGTTCAAGCAAAACGAGGTGTTCGGCGGCGTCTGGCGCAACACCCGCTTCACCATCGCCCGCTACAACTTTGCCAGCCCCAGCGATGGTCTCGAAGTCCTGATGGCGGGCACCATCGGAGAGGTGACCATCTCCGACGGTTATGTCCGCTTGGAGCTGCGCGGCCTGCAGGCACCGCTGCAGCAGACGATCGGCCAAGTGGTCTCCATCACCTGCCGCGCCCGGCTGGGCGACGCGCTGTGCCGCGTAGACCTGGCACCCCTGACGTTTTCGGGCACCGTGAGCACGGTGGCCAACCGCCGGGAGTTCACCAGCACCAGTCTGAGCCAGGCGGAGCACTTTTTCACCGAAGGGCGGCTGACCTTCACCAGCGGCCCCTGCCAGGGGTTTTCCCACAAGGTGAAGTATTCGAGCGGCGCCAACGTGCAGTTGCAACTGCCCACACCCTCCGATTTCGCGGTCGGGGACACCTTCACCATCGTGGCCGGTTGCCGCAAGCGATTCACCGAAGACTGCACCAACCGCTTTGCCAACGCCCTCAATTTCCAAGGCGAGCCCCACATCCCTGGGGTGGACGGAATCACCCAATGACAACCCGAATGGAAGTGGTGGCCGCAGCGCGGTCATGGATTGGCACGCCCTTTGCCCACCAAGCCCGCCTCAAGGGCGTGGGCGTCGATTGCATTGGCCTGGTCATTGGGGTCGGGCGGGAGCTGGGCTTGTGTGCCCCCGACTTCGATGTCAGCGGTTACGCCCGCAACCCGGACGGCAAATCCCTCATGGCGCTCTCACGCGTGCACATGACCCCGATCAGCCGGGAAGTGATGCAGCCGGGCGACGTGGTGGTGGTGCGCTTTGGCGACCACCCGCAGCACTTTGGCGTGCTGGCCAACTACAAGCACGGCGGCCTGAGCATCGTGCACGCGGCCATGAAAAGCGGCGCTGTGGTTGAGCAACGCCTGATGTTCAGCAGTGCCATGCACTTTGTCGCGGCCTTTGCGCTGCCTGGGGTGGAGTAACACATGGCGCAACTGATCATTGCCGCTGCCGGGGCAGCGGTTGGCTTTGCCATTGGCGGACCGACCGGGGCGCAGTGGGGCTGGATTGCCGGATCGACCATCGGCGGCATGATGAACCAGCCGTCCTTCGACGGCCCGCGATTGGGCGATCTGTCGGTATCAAGCAGCGCCTACGGCTCAACCATCCCGTACCTGGAGGGGCACACCCGCATGGCGGGGCAGGTGATCTGGGCCAGCCAAAAGCGGGAAATCGCCACCACCACCAGCGAAGGCAAGGGCGGCAGCGAGTACACGACCTACACCTACGAGGTCGATCTGCACATCCTGCTCACGGAGAACCCGATCGTGGACGTGACCCGGGTCTGGTCCAACGGCAAGCTGATCTGGACCCGCCGCGATGGTTCTACCGTCGAATCGCGTGATGCCAGCGACAACACCTCACGCTGGTCCCGTTTCACGGTCTACAGCGGCGCTGCCGACCAAATGCCCGACCCCGATGGCCACCCCAATGCCCCGGCTTACCGGGGGCGGGGCTCGGTTTTCATCAAAGACTTGGGATTGGGCAGTTCCGGCGCCATCCCCAACCTGACCTTTGAGGTCACCGCTCAAGGGGTCCTGGGTGCACCGGGCGGCATCCTGCTGCACAGCTTGGGCGTACTGGCCAGGCACGACTATGAGACGGGCGCGCAGGTAGAGACCTATCCGCTGGTGGTCGATGGGGTGAGTTACCCCAACGACTGGCTGGGCCAGTCCGGCGTCAAGGTGCCCAATGCCAACAAGGTCTGGGCCTTAGGGTACGACGAAACGGCGGCTGACCCCAACAACGCTGTGGTGGCCTACGAGTTCGACCCGGCCAGCAAGGTTTACACCCGGCGCATTGCCAATTTGCCGGGCTCTTACGGCTCCTGGATGCGTGTCTCTCCCGATGGGCAGTACATCTACACCCTGGCCTACGACAGCGACAGCATCACCCGCATTCGCATCTCAGACGGCAGTGTCAGCACGGCGGCCACGCTCTCGGGCTACAGCTGGGCCACCGACTTCTTCGATCGGTTTGAGGTCAGCCCCGATGGCAGCGTCCTGGTGGTGGCGATCAGTTCCGACACGCCCACCCCTTTTGTGAGCCACCGGGTGTTGCAGTTTTTCAATGCAGCCACCGGAGCGGTCCTTCACACCGCCAACCTCGGCACGTTGAGCACGGACTGCCAGTACTTGAAATACAGCGCCGATGGCACGCGCCTGCATGTGTCATGGAACAACCTGTACGTCATCGACACCGGCAGCTACGCAGTGCTGCACACGATCGCGCCTTCGTTTTTGGGCGGATTCAATACCGTGGGGGCCATTGCCTTTAATCAAGACGAGTCTGTGATGTACATGGGCTACGCCTTCTACGGCAAGATGGATTACTACAGTCTGCCGTCGTACACCTACGTCAAGACCGTCACCATCAGCAACTTGCCCAATGGCAATGAGGCGTACCACCTGTCGATGACGATGTCGCCCGACTTCCAGCGCATCTACGTGGGTGACTGGGATCAGGACAACGCTTGGGTCTACGACATCCAGACCGAGGCGCGCGGCGCGTTTTTTGCCGAGCCTCAGTTCTGGTCGATGCCGCCGATCATCGTCGGCAGTGGGGACACCACCACGTTCATCGATCCCACCTTGCCCGAGGTGGTGCGCCGTCTGTGCGAGCGTGCCGGGATGACCAGCTCGCAATTCGATGTCTCCGCACTTCCGCCCAGCCCTGTGCACGGCATGGCCATCAGCCAAATCAGCAGCACCCGGGTGGTGCTGGAACACCTGGCATCCACCTATTTCTTTGGCGCCCGCCTGAGCGACAAGCTGTATTTCATTCCCCGCGCCACCAGCCCGGTTGGCCTGATTGCCTACGACGACATGGGGGTGACAGAAGCCGGGACCGAAGCGGTGGAGGTGCTGCCCCTCAAGCAGCAGGACGAACTGGAAATCCCGTCGCAGGTGGCGCTGACCTACATCTGCGAAAGCGCCGACTACCTCACCGACACCCAGTATTCGGACCGGCTGATCAGCAGCCAGGTCAACACCCTGACCGTGCAGGTGCCGATCAATTTCGTGGCCAGCGAGGCCAAAGCGATCGTGGACGCCTTGCTGCAAGACCGGGTGTTCAGCTCACTGGGCACCACCGTCATCGTCAACATGCGCCACGCCCGCTATGAGCCGGGGGATGTGCTGACGCTGATCAATCGGGATGGGACGCGTTACGTGATGCGGGTGGTCAAGAAGACCGAAAGCGGCCTGACGATCACCTACGACCTGGTCAACGATGAGGCCTCGGTGCTGGTGCAAAGCGGGGCCACGACCGCCCCGGCCACCGCCCAAACTGTAGTGCGTCCGGTTGCCCCCAGCGTCCTGACACTGCTCAACCTGCCGCCGATCAAGGACACCGACACCACCGCCCCCGGCTACTACGCGCTGGTGGACAAGTCCGGCACCGGCAGCTGGTCAGGGGCCCTGGTCGAATCCAGCATCACCGGCACCAACTGGACCGCCGTGAGCCAATTCACGCAGAACACGGTCATGGGCAGCCTGACCAGCGATCTGGGCGCCTGGGCCGGTGGGGACGCGCTGGACCACATGAACGAGCTGGTGGTCAACGTCGGCGGCAGCAACAGCCTGGACGGCATCAGCCGCGATGACTTCCTGGCCGACCAGTCCCTCAACCTGGCCTGGGTCGGCACGATCGACACCCTGACGGGCGAAACCAATGGCGAGGTGCTGCGCTTTCAAAACGCCACGCTCGTTGCAGCGGGGGTGTACCGCCTCACCGGCCTGCACCGGGGGTTGTGCAACACCGAGGCCTTCATGAGCCACCTGGCGGGCGAGCATTTCATGCTGCTCAGCTCCCCGGGCGTGCAGTTCATCAGCAGCTCGATCGCCGACATCGGCATGCAGCGCCAGTACCGGGCCACCACCTTCGGCGCCCGGCCTCTGGGTCTGACGCCGCAGCCGTTCAGCCTGACCGCGCTCAACCTCAAACCCTTTTCCCCGGTGGACCTGCGCGCCGACCGCAGCAGCGGCGACACCGTCTTCACTTGGATTCGCCAAACGCGCCTGTCCACACGCTTCACTGGACCGATCCCCGTCGGCGCCCCGCTGGGGGAAAACGCCGAAGCCTACCGGGTCACCGTCTACGGCGCCAGCTTCACCGAGGCCGAGATCAAACGCAGCGTGGTGGTCTCCAGTCCGAGCTGGACCTACACCGCCGCCATGCAGGTGGCCGACTTTGGCAGCGTGCAAAGCGCCGTGCGGGTGCGGGTGGCCCAGATTTCCAGCGCGGTTGGCGATGGCCGACCCCTTGACCGCTTTCTTTGAGGAGTAGTTCATGCAAAACATCAGTGGCTCGCAAGCCTCCCCGGAAATCCCGATCAACGAGAACTTCGCGCTGCTGGCGTGTTTTCAGGTGTACGGCATGCGGGCACCAACCACCAGCGGCCTCACTTGGGGGTACTGGGGCGGGCGCTGGGGTGGTGTCGCCGTCACCGATGGCACGCTCACCTTGACCGCCAGCACCACTAACTTCATCGTGGTGGCCAAAGCCACGGGTGCCGTGAGCGTGAGCACCACCAGCACCAACTGGGATGACACCACCAACTACCTGCGCGTCTACAAGGTCACCACCGGCACCAGCACGGTCAGCGGCTATGAGGACCACCGCGTTGGTCCGAATGGCATCTTTGGTTGAAGGGAAGGGTGGACATGAGCGAGCAAAGCAACACCCCCAGCGGCTGGCACCTGAAAAAGGAAATCCAACTCGGTCACCTGATCACTACGGCCACGGTGGCCATCTCGGCCATCGTCTACGTCAACAAGATCGAACAGCGGGTGGCCGTCGTCGAATCGCAATTGCTCTACCAAAAGGAGACGGCCACCGTCCTGCGCAGCCAACTGGACCGCATCAATGACAAGCTGGACCGCCTGATCGAGCGGGTAGGCAAATGAAGCTGTCGCCCCATTTCACCCTGGCCGAGTTCATCCGCTCCGATACGGCCCTGCGCCTTGGCATCGACAACAGCCTGCCGCCACAGCTGACCAACACGGCGCTGGAGACGGCGCACATGATGGAGCGCATCCGGGCCTATTTGTGCGAACGGGCGCGCAAGGAGGTGCCGATCGTGGTGACCAGTGGCTACCGCTGTCCCGCTTTGAATACCGCCATCGGTGGCGCCGAACGTTCGGACCACCAACGCATGATGGCGGTGGACTTTCGGGCGCCGGTGTTCGGCACACCGCAGCAGATTTGCCAGGTGCTCGCGTCCGCCGTCTACGGCTTGCAAATCGGCCAATTGATTCTGGAGTACGGCAGCTGGGTCCATGTCAGTCTGGCAATACCTGACAAGCCACAGAACCGCATCCTGACCCGTACCGCCAGCGGCTACAGCGTAGGGATGGCTTGATGGACTGGCTTAAAACCCTCAAGACCTTGGCGCCCACCGTGACCGCTGCATTGGCCGGGCCGTTGGCCGGGGAGGCCGTCACGGCACTGATCGGCATCGTCGGGGGTGAAGGGCAGGAGGATTTGCGCAGAGCCATCGAAGGCGGGCGCCTGACGGCGGAACAGATCAGCCAGCTGCGCCAGCTGGAGTTGCAGTTTCAGGAAAACGAGCGCGAACGCGGCTTCAAGTACGCCGAGCTGGCCTTCAAAGACCGTGACAGTGCGCGCCAGGCCAACGTCACAGGGGGCACTCAGAAAGCCCTGTTCTGGCTTTCGGTGGTGCTGTTGGTGCTATGCCTGGGCACCGAGGTTGCGGTGCTGGTGAAAGGGCTACCGCAGGGCACCAGTGAGCTGGTGGTCGGCCGCGTGCTGGGGCTGCTGGATGCTATCGCCATGACCATACTCGCCTATTGGTTTGGCACTAGTTCTAGCTCGGCGCTGAAGACAGAGTTACTGGCGAGTTCCGGTCGTTGATCGGCTTTCGGCCATTTCCGGTCGGACGATGAAACAGCCTGAAAAGCCGGATTTGCCCAAGTGCTGTCACTGAAGAGGGCAATTAATGTATCAAGTACCTAATTTTCGATATTCGAAATTCCGGTTGAGGTG